>ERZ651768.2658-NODE-2658-length-12247-cov-3.939523_pt1 | contig 12247 bp, 8 predicted proteins | sample MGYA00514754_ERZ651768 | MGnify/ENA metagenome assembly ERZ651768 | reverse complement strand
CAGCTCCCTGTTGCGGGCTGACTGGTACGACCCAGTCAACGACTCTTTCAACCCCAGGTTGCACCGAAGATTTCATTCCGGAGGCGCCAGAGTGTTGGCTTGGGACCTGGACTTCGACCGTGATATGCAGCAGATGGCAGCCCTCCGGTTGGACTCGGTGGTCACAGACTCCTTTCAAGAGATGTTGAAGCGCAAGGAGGAAGTGGCCAGAAATTTGAGCTAGGCAACAAGAAGATGGCGCATCTCTCCCTGCTAATCCAATAGTTGGACCGTTCTCATCTCGGCAGCATCATAGATCTGCTTCGCCAGTCGAATTAGCCTGTCAAATCTCGTGCTTTTATGATAAAATAGGCTAGTGAAATTGCGTCTATCGTATATAGATATATACGGACCTTGCAGTTGTTGGGTGGTGGAGTCACGAGGAATTTGATTACATCAGACGGGCTGGCGATGGGTGAAAGGCTTTCCAGCAGGAAGTGCGGACGATGACCGTCGTTGATGACGTTAAGGCCCGGTTGGACATCGTTGAGGTAATCTCCCAGAGAGTGCCTCTACAGCGGTCCGGCAATAGCTACAAAGCGAACTGTCCCTTCCATCAGGAAAAGACGCCCTCTTTCCACGTGTTTCCTGACCGGCAGTCGTGGCGTTGTTTCGGCTCCTGTGCCACGGGCGGCGACGTCCTATCTTTCGTGATGCGTGCTGACAGCCTGGAGTTCGGCGAAGCCCTGCGTCAGATGGCTCAGCAGACGGGAATAACCCTACCTCAAAGAGGGCAGAGCACCCAGAATGAAGGCGCCCACAAGATAAACGAAGATACCCGAGCCTTCTTCCAGCGCACGCTCGCATCCGCCCAGGGAGCATCCGCCCGGGAATACCTCGAGCAACGCGGACTGGACAAACAAGCCATCGAGGCCTTTGGCGTGGGACTCAGTCCGTCCGACGGGGAGTCGCTGAAGAACCATCTGGTCCGGGAGGGTTATTCCCAAGAAGAGCTCGCCAGCGCGGGGGTAGTCCGCACCGGAGACGACGGGGTGAACCACGATCTGTTCCGGGGCCGGCTGATGTTTCCCATCCGTGACGCCCACGGAAATCTGGTGGGGTTCGGGGCCAGAACTCTAGACGGTTCGGAGCCCAAGTACCTGAACTCGCCGCAAGGGCCGCTGTTCGATAAGAGCCGTTTGCTCTATGCCATGGACCGGGCCCGGACTGATGTGAGGAAAGAAGGCGCCGTGATCGTAGAAGGCTATATGGACGCCATCGCAGCCCATCAAGCCGGGTTCAAAAACGTCGTGGCCCAGATGGGGACGGCGTTGACTGAATTCCAGGTCGATGAGATCAGACGCCTGACCGGCAAGATGACCATGGCGTTGGACCAAGACGCCGCGGGACAGGCCGCAACGCTGCGCAGCCTGGACGTGGTCTTGGGAAATTTCCAGACCAAGGCGACCAACAACCCGGGACCCGACGGGGCAACGAAGACGGTTGATGCGGACCCAAGAATAATCGTCATGCCGCCGGGACAAGACCCGGATGAGGTGATTCACCGGTCTCCGTCTGACTGGTCGAAGTTGGTGGAATCCGCCATCCCGGCGATATCCTTTAGGATTAATGCGATAACGAGTCAGGGTGAAACAGAATCACCGGAGGGTAAAGCACGTTGCGTTGCTGAAGCGGCGCCGTTCATCCACCTTCTCGGTGGCGGGATCCAGCAGGCCAACGCGGTCGAATTGTTGGCTGGCAACCTGAATGTACCCATCGACACCGTGAAGGCAGCTTTGAGCCGCCCATCGGTTGCCAGACGTACCCGGAGGCCGGACCAACCGCGCCCAGCGGGTACCACGGCATCGCCCTTCGCAAAATTGGACCATGACCCGATGGAGGAACACTGTCTGCAGTTGCTGCTGGGTTATCCTGAGTTAAGGGACCTGGCAGACGGCCTCCGGTCTGAGTTCTTCCAGCGTCACGAAAACCGGGAGATTTTCACCCGGTGGCTGGACGCTGGGCCCGGATTGGATAAAAATGGAACGTTGGCGTCGGTTAAGCGAGACGGCGACGATGAGGTCAGCGGACAACTTACCTCGCTATTAGAAAAACCGCTGTTACCTTTGGACGTTAATGGCCGGACCGCTTCTTTTATGGAAGTGGCATCGCGTTTGGAAGAACGCAACTTGAAAAACCTTAAATCCGAAGAAGTTAAAAGATTCGCTGATTCCCCGCCCGACATTGATGGCGGCGAGCACGACGAAATATTGCAACTGAACCGGCAGATCAGAAAGAACGAAGGCCTCCGGAGAGGCCAGGTCCAGGAAATCTCCGGCTAAGGAGGCACGCACAATGGTTAGAAGAAAAGACAGTTCCAGCGAATTGACCCCAGAGGACTTTTTAGAGTCCCGTCAAGATGACTCGGATTCCCCAAATCCGGTACTGGATATCATCCGGAACGTCGATGCCGTACGAGAAGAGGACGGCGTTGATGGCGACGGCATGTCCGGCGTCAGGCCTGCCACGATCACGGAAACCACCAGCGAAGCGGCTTGGGACGGCGCCCAGACCGCCGAGAAAGACGGCGACTCCACGGAGACGACCACCACCGAAGGCACTACTAGTGACGACGATTCCTCGGACGATGATGAAGAGCCGGAATGGGAACCGGAAACCGAGTCTGTGGAAGTCTTGGACGACCCCGTACGTATGTACCTGCGGGAGATCGGCCGGGTTCGTCTGCTTACCTCCGCGGATGAACGCTCTCTGGCCCGCAAAATCGAGGGCGGCAAACACCTGGAGGGACTCCGGAAGGAATTGACCGAACTCGAAGGCAGACCTCCTCGCCCCTGGGAGATCGCCGCCGGACTACTGAAGCGAATGGTGAACGCGGAGCAATTGGTAAAATCTCTTTCCGAGCAATTGGGACTCCCCGGCGAATTGACCGTGTCCCAGATAACGGACCACAAAAAACTGAGGGACGCGATCGACGCCGAGGTCTCGGTTGACATGCTGGCCGCCATGGCCGAGGACTTAAACGAGTACCAGGACGATGTCTACCAACAAGTTATCGGGCTTTCTCTCAGCTCGTGGCTCGTGCCGCCCGACGCCGTGGACGTACTGCAAGATTCCACTATCGCTCAGTTGGACGCCAAATTAGCCGAGTTAAACAGCTTCACCGACCTTCAGGAACTGGACCCGCTGTTCCGTGCATATTTCCGGCGGATCGACGCCGAGAGCGAACGGGCCCAGGCCCGCCTAACCGAAGCCAACCTCCGGCTGGTGGTCAGCGTGGCCAAGAAGTACATCGGCAGGGGCATGGCCCTATTGGACATGATTCAAGAAGGCAACATCGGCCTGATTCGTGCGGTGGAGAAGTTCGACTACCGCAAGGGTTACAAGTTCAGCACGTACGCGACTTGGTGGATCAGGCAGGCCATCACGCGGGCCATCGCCGACCAAGCGCGGACTATCCGGATTCCGGTACACATGGTGGAGACCATCAACAAACTGATGCGCCAACACCGCCGGTTGCTTCAGGAATACGGCCGGGAGCCGACCCCCGAGGAGATCGGATTAGCCATGGAGATCGGCCCGGAGAAGGTTGAGGAGATTCTCAAAATTTCCCAAGAGCCTGTCTCTTTGGAAACTCCGATAGGCGAAGAAGAGGACTCCCATCTGGGAGACTTCATCGAAGACCGGAACGCCCTGGCGCCGGCGGACGCGGCTTCCTTCCAACTGCTGAAGGAGCAGGTTGGAGAGGTGCTGCATACCTTGACCGATCGCGAAGCCCGGGTGCTGCAACTTCGATTCGGCCTGGAAGACGGCCGCAGCCGTACCTTGGAAGAGGTGGGGCGTGAGTTCGGCGTCACTCGTGAAAGAATCCGTCAGATCGAAGCGAAGGCGTTACGGAAATTGCGCCATCCCACTCGGTCCCGAAAACTTAAAGACTTCTTAGAGTAGACATAGCAGTCAAGAACAGGAATGGGCCCAGGTGACATAATAACGAATCCCATAATTATGTTGCCTGGGCCCGTCTTTTTTAGTAAACATCGTGTTTATTTTTGTAGTTCCCGCACAAAACCTAGTGGTATACTCGGCACATTCCGAGTTGGGAGGAGGAATTAGTGGAAGAAGCGTCAATGCCCAAATGTCTTAGTTGTGATATCGGGAGTCTCGTCCCTCTCTCGGACTATGGCGGTCAAGGATCTGCGGTCCATTACAAAGCCTGGGTCTGCATCAACCCGACCTGCGGGTTCAATATCAAGATTCGCAACGGCGATATCTATCTGAACGAACCTATCTCTCCCGGTAACGCCAACACGCCTCGGCCCCGGTAGCCTTATTTAATTCGATTCCCCAGTACCGCGCTCTCCCTATGGCCAGATGCTTCGGGTGGTGAGTGTTGAAGGAGGTGGCATGGAAGCCGGATACGATTATCTACACGGCCGTCTGCAACGGCGTATCATCAGTTTTACTGGAGTATTCTTTCTAGTCGCCGGGCTTCTATTGCTGGCATCGGGCGGCGCCTACTACGGCTATTCGGCCAATGCCAAATCCAATCTAGACGATTTGGCGGCGGTTTTCGAGCCGCGGACGGTCAGCTCCATCACCGGCAGCACCGCATCCAACGTCAGCCTGTTCCCAGGTAAGGCGGTTACCGCGGATGCTTGGGGCGACCCCTTTGTTTACGAACCCGCCTACATTCGGCAACAATTATTGCTCGACGGTTTCTCGCCCATTGGAGAATCCGGCCTGGCCATTTCGAACATTCGGCCATCCACCAGGATCCTAGTCCCAGTGATCGGCGTGGATTCCACCATAACTGAACTCTCCATCTCGGACTTTGGCAATAGCCGGGCCTACGAGAGCCCGGATAATACTGTGGGCCACATCCCAGAATCGGCCAACGCCGGCGAGGCAGGGACATCGTGGTTCTTCGGGCACACCGAGAGCCCCATCAGTCGCGAAGGGTCGGTCTTCTTCAACCTACAGAAGGTCCCAGAGAAATTGCATAATGGTGAAGACGTGTTCATCATCACCGACAACGGTGAGAACCAATTCCTCTACCGGGCAACCACCAGTCAGGTGGTTCATCAAGACGACCTGAACTTGGACGCCACTCCGGGCGCGGACATAAACCTGGTGTCCTCGGTGCCCCGGTTCGTGTACGACCACCGCCTGGTGGTGTCGGGGGTCTTGATAGCCCTTAGGTAGCGAGCTGTTAGCTTTTGGCCGTCAGCCGAATTAAATTACCCCTTGCAGTCACCCCGAGTGTATCGAGGGGTCTCCTTTTTCGGCGCTGTTTTGTTTTAGTTGGTCCCTAAGTTTGGATATCCGGCAATCCGGTTATTCCCCAATGGCAACGCGATCCCTCGTCGCTTCGCTTCTCGGAATGACAGATCAAATTGGCTTTTTGGAAGATCGCTGTAAACATCCCAAAAAGAGACGCCGATTATTGGCGTCTCTTTCGATTAATGCTACTCGGTTATTTTCCTAACTCGGGTTGGCTGCCCCTTCGTCGATGCGGTGGATGCGCAATTTGCGGAGACGGCGTCCCAGCATGGACACCACTTCTATGTGTAGACGGTCAGTTACCACGATGTCGCCTTGCTGGGGTATCCGGCCCAGGCTGTGGTATACGTAGCCGCCGACGGTGTCAACTTCAGTGGTGCCGATCGTTACGCCAAAGAGCTCTTCCACATCCTCTGTGGTTACTCCGGCATCAACCAGCACTGTGCCGTCCGCCTGGTGAATCACCTGGGCGTCCCGGGAACGGGAGAACTCGTCCTCTATCTCGCCGACGATTTCCTCCAGCAAATCCTCCATGGTGACGAGGCCTTCGGTGCCGCCATATTCATCCACCACGATGGCGATCTGGGTCCGGCGCTCCTGCAACTCTTCCAGCAAGTCGTCGACCCGTTTGGTCTCGGGAATGATGAACGCTTCACGAACTAGGGTACGAAGGGAGTCCTCGGACTTGGAGTTTGATGTGACCGCCGACTTTGCCAGCGAATCAAGCACATCGCGGGCGTGGATGATGCCAAGTATTTTATCGATCGTCTCTTCATAGACCGGGAGCCGGCTATGACCCGCCCTAACCATCGTCTCGGCCACAACATTTAGAGGGGAGTCGGCTTCAACTGCAGCCATATCCAGACGGGGCACCATGACCTCTCTGACGGTGGTGGCGTCCAGCCGAATGATGGAACGGAGCATCTCCCGGTCCCGGTCATCGAGACTGGTCAGTTCTTCCTCGGTGATAGCTGGTTCTTCAGACTCGTCAGGCGTAACCCCGTCTAACTGACGGCCGTGCCCGTTCCCATTACCGTTGCCTTCATGGCTGTTCGCCGCTAACGCAGAATGACCATTGCTGGGACCGGCCTGGACCCAAGGCCGCGACAATCCTGGATAGCGTTGTGTCAGGATATTAGCCGCGCGGTCGATCAAGAACAAACCTGACAGCAGTCCGATGGACATGAAAGCGATATGCCACCAGTCTGTGTTCGCCACACTCTGAATCAGCGCCACGCCGGAGAGGGCAACGGCGAACAAACAGGCCGCTTTCAACCAGAAGAGGAGCGGTTCGGAGAGGGCCGAGAAATTTTCATCTCTGCCAGCGGACCCAGTCGGCCCGGCAGAACCACCCGAGCGTAGAAGGCTCAGATATGAGAACAAGAGAGCGAAGGCAGTAAAAACTATGGTTTGTGGTAAATAATCTGTATCCAAACACCCCGTCCCCCGGTCAACCCACGTATGTGACTATTTGGTGTTTATGCCTGCGGGAAGCGTCACCGGGAGGTCAGTTGGAACCACTTATCTATCGACTATCTTAGCAGGAACGCCCACGGCTAGTCTAGCCGGAGGCACGTCTATTGTAACAACTGCGCCAGCTCCTGTTACCGCTCCGGCGCCCACAGTGACCGGCGCCACCAGCATGGTGTCACAGCCGATAAAAGCGTCCTCCTCCACCACGGTGCGGTGTTTATCCTTACCGTCGTAGTTGCAGGTGACCATGCCGGCGCCAACATTGACGTTGGCCCCGATGGACGCGTCTCCTACGTAACCAAAGTGGCCCATAACAGCTCCGGCTGCGAACCGGCTTTCTTTCACTTCAACATAGTTGCCGATGTGGACGCCAGACTCCAGATAAGCCCCAGGCCGCAGATGACTGAAGGGGCCGATATCCACCCCGGACTCCATGACCGCATCTTCCAACGCCGAAGATGTAACCCGGCAGCGGTCGCCGATCGTCGAATCTTTGACCACCGAACCGGGACCTACCTCACAATTGGATCCAATGGTGGTATCCCCGAGGAGCATGGTGTTTGGCAAGATCACGGTGTCCTGGCCAATGGTTACACCGCCATCGATCATCACTGATGACGGGTCAGTGATCGTCACACCCAACAGCATCCACCGCTCGCGGATGCGGCGGCGTTGGATATCCTCGAGGTGAGCTAACTCCACCCGGTTATTGATTCCCAGGACTTCATCAGGGTCGTTGGACGTCAGCGCAGCTACCGAGGCGCCAAGCTCCGCCGCGACCGCCGCCAGGTCCGTCAGGTAGCTTTCACCGTTACTGCTGACGTCGACCTTCTCGAGGTTCTCCCAAAGCCAGTCTGCCTGAAAGCAATAAACCCCGGAATTCACCTCCACCGGTTGCCCATCTCTTTCAGTGTCGTCCGTAGCTTCGACGATGCCCAGCACATTCTGCTGGGAGCCCAGGTCTCGCTTGACGCGGCCTAAGCCGGCGCTGGTCTGAACGATGCCCGACATGATAGACATCTTGCGGCCCTCCTCCAGATGTCCGTCCAAAAGACGCCGGACCGAGTCATCGGTCACTAACGGAGCGTCCCCGCCGATCACTACGACTTGATCCGCCTGCCCCTGGAGCGTTGTGGCCGCGGCTTTCACTGCGCCGGCAGTCCCTGTCATTGAGGGTTGTACGGCGTAATCTACGCCATCGCCTAGCAGCGCTTTAACTGTATCCTGGTTGGCGGGAGAGACCACGACGACAACCCTGTCTACGCCCAATCTGCCCAGCAACTCCACAGGATAACGAAGCAGCTCCTTGCCGCAGAGGCGATGCAGCACTTTGGGAATCCGGGAATTCATCCTTTTCCCGTCTCCAGCGGCCAATATAATCCCTGCCAACTTGTCCATGTTGTCCATCTCATTACCCCTGCCGTTATCCATAAGAGTCGAGCGTTTTACAACCTCTGAGTACTGGGAGGATTATACCAGCGGGGTCGGTTTTGACCGTGCCTGAAATACAACCCGTTGCACCCCGTCCGGCCCTCCGGCGCATAGAACGATTCACGTTGACAATACGACTGGCCGGGGGCAGAATGGCCGTGTTTCAGCTTGGCCCGTCTTGAAACCTTTGGGAGGCCGCCCGATGGACAAATCTCAGTTACCCTTTATCTCAGCCACCGAATTGGCATCCCTCATCAAGTCGCGCGAAATTTCCCCTGTTGAGGCGACCGAAGCCTATCTGGAGCGCATCCCCCACGTCGACGGCAAGCTGAACTCCTATATCACGGTGACGTCCGAGCGGGCCATGGCCGATGCCCGTCAAGCCGAACAGGAGATCGTGTCTGGCAAGTACCGGGGTCCGATGCACGGCATCCCCATCGGCATCAAAGACCAGGTCTACACCAAGGGTATCCTGACCACCGGCGGCTCCACCATCCTGAAAGACTTTGTGCCCACGGAAGACGCCACGGTAGTCACCAAGTTGAACGAGGCCGGAGCGGTGCTGCTCGGCAAGTTGAACATGAGCGAGTTCGCCATGGGAGACGCATTCGAACATCCCTACGGACGGCCTCACAACCCCTGGGACCTTTCCCGCAACGCCGGCACATCCAGCAGCGGCTCCGGCGCCGCCACCGCGGCCTTCCTCTGCGCCACATCGCTGGGTGAGGACACCGGTGGGTCCATCCGTGGGCCTGCGTCGTTCTGCGGTCTAGTTGGTATCCGGCCTTCTTGGGGACGGGTGAGCCGCCACGGCGTTTTGGGCGCGTCTTGGTCTATGGACCAAGTGGGTCCCATTTCTCGCACCGTATCTGACTGCGCCATCACTCTGGCCGCCATAGCGGGACACGACCCAAAAGACGGATACACCTGGGACATTCCGGTACCAGATTACCTGGCAGATATGTCGGGAGGCGTCCAAGGCCTGAAGATCGGTGTCATCACCGAAAGAGTCGAAGGAGATGCTGTAGACCCCCAGGTGCGCGACCTGGTGCTCAAGGCCATCGCCCAGTTGGGAGAGTTAGGCGCCGTCGTTTCAGATATTGAGATTCCGCTGATCGCCCAGTCGGCGGCCATTTCCACCGCGGTGACCTACGGCGATGTCTCCGGAGTCCACCGGGAGGGCATCGACCAACGACTGAAAGAGTACGACTACAACATCCAGCTCCGGCTTCTAACCGGCGCCATACTGCCGGCCCAGGCCCACCAGAAGGCGGTGCGCCTTCGACATATGATACGGCAGCAGATATTGGACGCCTTAGACCAAGTAGATGTGTTGGTGATGCCTACATCTTCCATACCGGCTTCGGCGCTCCCCGAAAAGGCAGGGGTCGAAAGCAAAGCGGCTTTCATGGAGATGCTGGGCGGGCGCCGGAGCTTCACCGCGCCTTTTAACCTGGCCAACGTTCCCGCCTTGTCCATCAACTGCGGTTTCACATGCGAAGACCTGCCAGTGGGCCTGCAGATCGCCGGCAAACCCTTTGATGAGTCGATGGTCTTCCGTGTGGCCCACGCCTACGAACAAGCCACAGACTGGCACCCCCGCCGCCCACCGGTGTAGGGCGGGTTCTAGCCACCTGGATTGTCATTCCGAGGAGTGAAACGACGAGGAATCTCGTTACCTGACGACCGACCATGACACGGCAATAGTCCGTCTACATCATGACCAACCGATTACGCCCCTCTATGTTGGAGTAACTAACCACCTGGAACGACGGGTGTACGAACACGAATCTGGAATCACCGAAGGTTTCACGAAACGCCGAAAGATGAACCGCCTAGCCTATTTCGAAGCAACTTCCAACGTCGAGGGAGCAATAGCGAGGGGAAAGAGATCAAGAGTTCGAGGGGGACCAAGAAGATAGACTCGATCGAGGCTTCCAATTCCGGGTAGAAAGACCTGTCCGAAGGCTGGTACGAGGTAGGTCGAGAAAAATGAGACCCCTCTCCTTCCACGAAAGATCAGTGTGACAATGAAATTTGGCTTTCCAAACTTAGTGTCGTTTAGTGCGGCGATCGAATCGCCGATCACATTCCCTAAGGAGCAACCATGCCCCAGATCCATGAGCTAACGGCGGCGGAGATCGCCCGTCAAATCCGCGACAGAACCATTACTCCGATGAAAGTGGTGCAAGCCCTTCTGGCGCGCATGGACGCCCTGGAACCACAACTCGAAGCCTGGGTGCGGGTTGACCGGGAGACCGTGCTGGCTGATGCTCAGCAACGTCAGGCGGAGATGGACATCGGCGCCGAAACCGGCCCCCTCCACGGCGTGCCCATCGGAATCAAAGACATCTACAACATCGCTGGCATACCCACCACCGCCGGTTCCAAGGTATACGCCGACTATGTGCCCGATGAGACTGCCGTAACCATCGACCTGCTCCAAAAGGCCGGGGCAATCATGCTCGGCAAGACCGTCACCACAGAGTTTGCTTGCCTCGACCCCTCTCACACCAAGAATCCGTGGAACCCGGCCCACACGCCCGGCGGCTCCAGCAGCGGCTCTGCGGTATCGGTAGCCGCGAGGATGTGCCCCATCGCCATGGGCTCCCAGACCGTGGGCTCGGTGCTCCGGCCCGCGTCCTATAACGGCATCGTCGGACTCAAGCCGACCTATGGGCGGGTCAGCCGCCGGGGCGTAGTGCCCGTGAGCTGGTCGCTGGACACCGTTGGCTGGATGGGCCGTTCGGTGGAAGATATGGCGCTGCTCCTGCAAGTGATGGCCGGGCCGGACGACCTAGACCCTGTCGCATCCCGCTTGCCGGCCGAAGATTATATTTCGGGTCTAGAATCGGCTCGGCCACCAAAGATTGGACTGATCACATCGTTCTTCATGGAGGAGTCCGACCAGGAGACCCAGCAGCGCACCAGGGCGGTCCTGGAAGAGTTGAAGTCGGCCGGCGCCTCCGTTTTGGAATTGAAACTGCCTGAGAGCTTCCAGACCGCTTTCCAGGACCAACTGCTCATAATGGGGGTCGAGGCCGCCGCTTTCCACAAACCCATGTACGAGAAGCAGGCCCAAGACTACCGGCCCAAACTGAGAGAGATGCTGCGTCAGGGCTTAGCAACCGACGCTACGACTTATTCCAAGGCCCTCGAAAGGCGGCTCCGGTTCACTGCCGACATGAAGGAATTGGCGGAGCAAGCGGACGTACTGCTCACGCCGTCGACACCCACTGCGCCGTTGGCCGACCTGACCAATACCGGCGACACCCGGTTCCAGGGGCCATGGACCTCGTGCGGCCTGCCAACGATAACCATACCTACCGGTCTGGCCGAATCGGGTCTGCCAATAGGTATCCAGTTGATCGCACCGCTCGTCGAAGAAGCCCGGCTATTGGCCATCGCCCGGTGGTGCGAGAAGGTAATCGACGTTCAGTTGACACCCCCAACCTCTATTTAACTAACAGTGCTCTGCAATCAATATCAGAGGAGTAATAAAATGCCGCAGGCAAACATTCCCAGCGAAGATGAAGTACTCAGTTATTTTGAAAAGTTCTCCAATTGGGGGAAGTGGGGAGACGACGACGAATTGGGCGCCCCAAATTACATCACGCCAGCCAAGGTGAAGCAGGCCATCGCGACAGTGCAGGAGGGGGTTCGTATCTCGATGTCTCGGACCGTCAGTTTTGAACCGAGTCTCGATGCACCCGCCCCTCCGGTGCACTTCATGGTCGAAAGCGGTGAGGGGTGGGCCAGCGGCGATAAGGTTAGCTCACGGGCCTTCCCGGCCGCCACGGATTATTTCGGCATGATCTTCCACGGCTTTACGGTGACCCACGTTGACGCGCTCTCCCATTTCTTCTGGAACGGGAAGACCTACAACGGCAAACCGGCACACCTGGTTTCCACCAGCCTGGGGGCGACCTTCGGTTCGGTGGAAGAAGCCAAAGAGGGAATCATCTCTCGGGCCGTGCTGGTCGACGTCCCCATGATTCGGGGCATCGACTGGGTGGAACGGGGCGAGGGCGTCATGATCGACGACATCCTTGCCGCCGAAGAACGC
>ERZ651768.2657-NODE-2657-length-12248-cov-2.953660_pt1 | contig 12248 bp, 14 predicted proteins | sample MGYA00514754_ERZ651768 | MGnify/ENA metagenome assembly ERZ651768 | reverse complement strand
CATAATCCCAACTCATGAAACAACTCAAACTCCCTATTCTTTTATCTTTTTATGCACTTTTTGCTTTTTCATGCGCCCCAAAACCTACACTGGATGTTCCGGAACCATTTAAAAAAGGACAACAGGTTTTCCACGAAGTTTGTTCAAATTGCCACGGCTCAGACGCGATGGGCAAACATACTCAGGCCCCCAGGCTCATTGACGAGGAATACCTTGCCGAAAATTTCTCTGATGCAGATATCCGCGAAATCGTGCTGAACGGGTCCGATAAAATGCCGCCGCAAAAAAAGAACGTAACATCTGAGGAAATCACAGGAATCATCAAATATCTGCGTTATTCACAAAAAGCGGCAGGACTCGAAGCGGAAGAAGATGATGAAGAAGAAAATGAAGCAGAACCTTCCCCAAAAAAGAATTGATGGTTTTACCAACCACTGCCATGCATGATCTTATTCGAGACACCCTGGACGCAATAAAACCGATCCCACTCCTTAGGTTTGAGACGGCTCAGGCTCATCTCGATTCCCTCACTAAACCCCCAGGAAGCCTCGGCCTCCTGGAAGATTTGGCAAAAAAATATGCGGCCATCCGCGATACAGATCATCCATCAGTCAACAGGAAATCGGTCATTGTATTCGCAGCAGATCATGGGGTCACCGAAGAGGGCATTGGCGCTTACCCCGCCACAGTCACTCCCCAAATGGTTCAGAATTTTCTTGATGGTGGAGCCGCCGTAAATGTTCTGGCGAGACAACAGAACGCGGTAGTATTAGTGGTAGATATTGGCGTTAACCATAAGTTTGCCCCACATCCGGAATTGCTGGATAGAAAAATAGCCTTCGGAACCCGAAACCTGGCTAAAGAACCTTCCATGACCAGAGCCGAGGCCGAAGAAACCATCACAATTGGTATCCAGATCGCCGCACAACTGGCCGACAAAGGCGTCGACCTCCTGGCTACCGGCGAGATGGGAATAGGTAATACCACAGCCAGTTCCGCAAAATTCTCCAGAAACCTGTCAAAGTGAAGACCTTCAAACTGAATGCCCGTGGTCAAACCGCCTACCTGACGGATGGCGCATCCAAAAATCTTTATTTTGAAGATCAGAATCTTTCCGCAGGATCACATCGTGTCCTGGATTTCAGCTTCACCGGAAGCGGAGAAGTGATTTATAAAGACGATATAGGACGATTATGGAAAATGGGATAATTGATAAGCGATTGAACCGAGGCAAAATCTAGCGTTTCAAATTATGACCGGATTTTACTATATCCAAATCCAGTCTTTCACGAAACGGCTCTGAACAGCTTGACAGAGATAAGGTTTTTGGCTAGATTGAGCCCTTCTTTTGAACCTTAATTTAATTTTCTTCATTATAATTTGGAGTTTCGGATGTCAGATGAAAGCTATATTCAATCCCTCTTTGCAGACCGCCTAGGCGGAAATCAATTCGGCAAAGATACCAAGATTTACAAATTTGAAAAAATTAAAAGAGCCAAGCGTGCGGCACTGGAAGCCAACCCCGGTAAAACATTATTCGACATGGGAGTCGGCGAACCGGACGAAATGGCCGATCCCGGTATTGTAAAAACTCTGCAACAGGAAGCGGAAAAACCGGAAAACAGAGGCTACACGGATAACGGAGTCGAAGAATTTAAGGCCGCCGCCTGCAAATATATGAAAAATGTTTTTGGAGTAAAGGGGTTGGAACCAGGCAAACATGTAAATCATACTATCGGGTCCAAACCCGGTCTAGCTATGGCACCGGCAATCTTTATCAATCCCGGAGACATTACCCTGATGACCGTTCCCGGCTATCCTGTTATGGGAACCCACACTCAATATCTGGGTGGGGAAGTTGTCAACCTTCCCCTGACAGAAGCCAATCGTTTTCTTCCAGACTTAAAAAGTATCGATTCGGCCACTTGCAAAAAGGCAAAAATTTTATATCTAAACTATCCCAATAATCCAACGGGTGCCAACGCCACTCGCGAATTTTATGAAGAAGCCATTGAGTTTGCGAAGCAGAATAATATTATCATCATCCAGGATTCAGCCTATGCGGCACTGACTTATGACGGAAAATCTGAAAGTTTTCTATCGATACCTGGTGCAATGGATGTCGGCGTTGAGTTCCATTCCCTTTCGAAGGCCTATAACATGACGGGATGGCGCATTGCCTTCATTGTCGGTAATGAGCTTATTGTCAAAGGGCTTTCACATGTTAAAGACAATGTAGACTCCGGTCAGTTTGCGGGTATCCAGAAAGCGGGAATTTATGCTCTGGAACACCCAGACATCACCGACCGAACCGTGGCCAAGTACAAGCGCCGATTATCCATATTGGTTGAAACTCTCAACTCGGTTGGTTTCAGTGCAAAAATGCCCGGTGGCTCATTCTTTCTCTATGTGGGTGCACCCAAAGGAATCAAGGGTGGGCGTAGATTTGCGAACGCTGAAGAATTTTCCCAGTTCCTAATTACTGAAATGTTGATATCCACAGTCCCCTGGGATGATGTCGGCCATTACGTCCGGTTTTCAGCAACGTTCGCAGCCAAAGGCGAAGAGGACGAAACCCGAATCATGAAGGAAATTAAAACCCGTCTTTCCACCGTAGAGTTTGAATTTTAGCAGAGCCACTAGGCGCCGGCCAGCGACCGGTGGCAACGAGCAACAAGGCTACGCCTTGAGGAAATGAGCAATGGCCTTCTCTGGCGAACAAAGAGTTATCTCGTTGATGGGCTATTGCTAGTTGGGTCCAGTGTCACGCTGGCCACGCCTAGTGGGCTAGTGGAGTAAGTTCTTTTCATGCAATATACAGCCTTCATCGGAATCGGCTCGAATCTTGGAACCCCGGCGGAAAACTGCGAGAAAGCCATTCACCTTCTCCATGCCCCGCCGGAAATTGAAGTTGTTGCCCGGTCCAGCCTCTACGAATCAGAACCTGTTGGCAAAATCAAGCAAAACTGGTTCGTCAATGCTACAGTTGCCATAAAAACCTCCATGGTCCCTGAATCATTGCTGAACGCAATTTTTAAAATTGAAAGGGATCTGGGTAGAAAACGGCGGGAAAAATGGGGACCGAGAATCATCGATTTGGATTTACTGGCTTATGGGGATCGCGTGATTCATTCTACTGCTCTCACCGTCCCTCACCCGGAAATGGCGAAAAGACGTTTTGTCCTTTTGCCGCTCAGTGAATTCGCCGGAGACTATATGCATCCGGTGGAAAATAAAACGATTCATACCCTGTTAAAAGAACTTCCGGAAACATCTCAGGTCATAAAGATGTCATCGACTTCATAAGTCATCAACCTTGATGATTTCCATCTTGGCCAAAGCGTCATCGCACAATTCTTTCCAGGGGATTTTTTCCTCATCCCTTTCCAGGAAAGGTATCTTACTCCGGGTAACGGGATTTTTAGGCATGAAAACCGAACAACAATCCGGTTGGGGCTCAATACTGATTTCATAGGTTCCAATTTCTTTTGCCCTGCTGATAATGCTTTCTTTATTCATCCCGATTAAGGGTCGAAATACGCTTAACGAAGTGACACAGGAAACCGCGGCGAGATTTTCCAAAGTTTGCGAAGCCACCTGCCCCAGCGACTCACCTGTGACCAATGCCATAAAACTGTAGCGACACGCTATTTCTCCGGCGATGCGATACATCATCCGCCGATAAAGAACCACCCTGTTTTCCTCATTGCAATGGTCGCGAATAGCCCCTTGCATATCCTGAAAAGGAACCACAAACAAGGTTCCCCGGGCCTGAAAATGATTGATCTTTTTTGCCAGGCTTAAAACCTTGTCATACCCTCCCCTGCCTAAAAAAGGCTGGTTATCAAAAAATACAAAATGCACCCGGCACCCCCTGCATGCCATCATAAAAGCGGAAACAGGACTGTCAATTCCTCCAGATAGCAGGCAAAGCACATTTCCGGAACTTCCCACAGGGAGCCCGCGTAGTCCCGGCTCACGATTATCAAAGACCACCGTTTCTGAACTTCCAATCTCTATTTCAAGAACATATTCCGCCTCTTTAATATTTACGATCAATCCTCTTTGGCTCAATTTATTCATGATTCGCGAACCCACTTCAAAATTTACTTCCGGTGATGTTTTGGGAAAGGATTTTGCGGAACGCCTGGTTTTAACACAAAATTTCAGGGAATCTACGGAGGCTAATCTAGGCTCGATCCACTGAATCCCCAGGACAGAGATCGCTTCGAAATCGGGCTCCATTGAAACTCCCATACTGAACGAAGCGATACCAGGAATGGTCTTCAACCGGGCCGTGCACTCCGGCGCAAAACTTGAAGGAATATCCAAAAAAATTCTGCCACGAGGTGAGCGATAAGCAATATCATCCGTGCAAGAAAGCACACGCTTGATATTACGCAGGAGGCATTTTTCAAAAAACTTTCTGTTTCGTCCTTTGAGTCCGATCTCATCATAACGGATCAAGACAGTTCTTCTTTCCGTCATCGATGTTCTGCTTTTTGCAAGAAGGTGGGATAAAGGGCCTGGTAGGCTTCCCCAAAAGCTTCCAGAAATTGGTCGATTTCATCAGTTGTATTGTTGTGGGAAAAGGAAATCCGCAAACTGCACCGAGTCTGTTCTTCACTCAACCCGATTCCAATAAGAATCTTGGAGGGTTCCCTGGACTGGGCGCTACAGGCACTGCCCAATCCCACAAAAATATCTTTTGCCTCCAGGTGATGGAGCATGACTTCTCCTTCAACAGGAGGAAAGGAAAAATTCACCATCCCGGGTGATTGGCGTGTTACATCTTCATCAACAAGTGAGTTGAAACGAATTCTCAATTCAGGAAACCGTTCCTGCATTTTATTCAGCCCTTCAATTAAATGACGGCATAGACCCTGAAGGTGTTTTTGATTTTGTTCGGTTATTACTACGGCATGCTTGATGGCTGTTTCCAGTCCTACGATTAGCGGTAATGGAAGGGTGCCGGAACGAACATCAAGTTGCTGTTTTCCTCCGTGCATTTGTGGATTAAGAACCAGTTTTGAATCATAAATCAGCAAGCCGATACCTTTTGGCCCATGAATTTTGTGACCCGAAATCGAATAACCCGCAATGCCCTCCCACATATCTCCGTCTAATTTGAGTTTGCCGATTGCCTGCACACCATCCAGGAACAGCTTAGTTTGTGGAGATTCTTTTTCCAAAGCAGAAATAATTTGTAAAGGGTCATTCACCGTGCCCAACTCATTATTCACATGAGAAAGGCAAAGAAGCTTCACACGCTTCTCTTTTAATATAGGAATTGAATTTAAATCGAGTCGACCTTCCTTCTGAAAAGGAAGTAGGGAAAACGATTCATTTCCAAACTGTTTCAAAAAAGTAAGACTCTCGGTGATACTTGGGTGCTCCAGGCCCAGGAAAGCCGTTTTCTTGTCAGGAAAACATAATCCTTTAATAAAAAGATTATTGGACTCCGTTCCACCGCTGGTAAACAGAATACGATGCGTTGAAGGAATCCCGAGATATTCGGCAATCGATTCAGTCGACTTTTCAATGAGGCGTTTCGCATCCAAACCTATTCGGTACCGCGTTCCACTATTAGCAAAAATATCCCGCATGGATTCATTAACCTGCCCTACAACTTCCTCATCCATAGGGGTGGTGGCGGCATTATCGAGGTAAACCATCAATTCCAGTCCTCACACCTTAAGGTTCATAGGGTTTAAGAAGGTTTTGCTCCAATCCCAATTGGTCCAAAATTCGAGCAACAACAAAATCCACCAGGCTTTCCAGGGAATTTTGCCCTTGGTAAAACCCGGGAGATGCCGGAAGGATCAAAGCCCCAGCCTGGTCGAGGGCCAAAAGGTTTTTCAGATGGATGGTGCTAAAAGGGGTTTCACGGGGAACAAGTATCAATTTCCGTTTTTCCTTTAACATAACATCCGCAACGCGTTCAATCAGGGTTCCTGACACACCGGCGGAGATTCTTCCCACCGTCCCCATGCTTGCGGGTACCACCACCATTGCGTCAACATGAAAAGAACCGCTGGCGATGGAACTATTCATGCGTGAAGTTTTATGCAGGGTCACCTTCTCACCAGAAAAATAGGAAGGGGCAAGGTCCAACTCAAGCTTCAACAGTTCAGCACCCCGTTCCGAGATGATTACATGAACTTCTGCCCGGGTTTTAAGGCAATCGAAAAGCCGTTTGCCATAACAGACCCCGCTTGCTCCTGTGATTGCCAGTACGATTCGTTTCATCATTTAAAATCAAAATCAAACAGGTCATCTATCTCCGTCAAAACTTTTCCATGAACTTCGGAAACCGAGCCTACACTCTCTATAAACCTTATATTTGGCCCGTTAAAACTTTTAAAAATTTCCTGAACATTTTTCAAATAATCCAGTTTCTCAAAAGTGCTTTTTTGGTCGCGGGATGATTCAATTCTCTCTAAACATTTCTCAGGAGAAGCCAGAAAGATCAAAACCCGGTCCGGAATCGGGGCGAATTTTTCATTTTCCAAGCGGATTTGATCGGGCTCCAGACCTAAAGCCCCCTGGTAAGCCGCCGTCGAGAAATAATACCTGTCCATGAGCACCGCTATATTTTCCTTTAACGCCGGCATAATATTCATTTCAATGTCCTCCTTACGGTCGTTGATAAACCAACTCAACTCCTCTTGCGGACTGATACCCTTTCTGCCATCACTGAGAAGCTTGCGAATTTTCATCCCCCATGCTCCTCGTGTGGGTTCAGCCAAAACGATATTGGGTACCTGTATTTTGCTCAACGACTTTGCCAGTAGACCGCACTGAGTGCTTTTGCCTGTTCCGTCTATTCCTTCAAAAATAATTAAAATTCCCCGCTTCAAGGCCATCCTTCCCGAAAATTTCCGATTATGCCCAGTCTATTAAATCTGCAAGGTTTTTACGAATTAATTAATAACTGGTGGAAGGGCGCAATGTAATAAAATCGATGCGGGTTTTCAAGCTTTAAAGGAAGGTTGGCGTAAACAGGAGGGATCCTCGCGAAACCAGATATTTGGTTAATTCCGCAAGGATCCCGGGGTAGTATGGATTGTTGTTAAAATTAATATTTAAATTGGCCTACCAGAGCTTGCAGATCCGCAGCCATTTGTGCCAGTTCGTTGGCGGCATTCTGAGTCTGACCAATTCCTTGCGAGGTGTCTTTGGCGGCCTGATTGCCAGAAAGCTTGCTTCCTACAATGAGAATCTTGTGCCCGAAAAATTTTTTGTTGCAGGAATGCTTCATGATATCGGTCAGATTGTTTTATGCACGAAACTCCCTGAATTGACCTTGAAAATTCTACGGGAGATTGAATCCCAACCCAAGCCCCTGCATTTTGCAGAGATTGAAGAATTGGGATTTGATCATGCAGAGTTAGGCGGAAGGCTTCTGAAGAAATGGAATCTTTCCGAGTTTCATGTGGAAACAACGACATTCCATCATGACCCCAACCGTGCCCCTAATTTTACATTGGAAGCATCGATTGTTTATCTTGCAGATATTCTGGCTAACACCATGGAATTAGGAAGTAGCGGGGAAAGTACCGTCCCATCTATAATAGACGAGGAGACGTGGAGGAGACTCCAACTGCCTGATCGAATAAGTCTTTCTGATTTAAAAGCAAAAATATATAAAACCTACGATGAAACAGTGAGTCTTTTTCTTCAGGTCGCTTAATTTGCGGTGCGTAAAGTTTGCACTTACAGGGGGTCATTACTTACTCCTACTGTATTCCGCGGATTCAAGTTAACCCCACCGCGCGGGCCTGCTGGTCTGCCAGGTAGGAACTGCGCACAAGAGGCCCTGCTTCCACATGTTTCAGGCCCATTGATTCGCCAATTTCCTTATATTCCACAAAACGGTTTGGGTGAATGAACTCGATGACCTCCATATGAGCCGGAGTAGGCCGGAGATATTGGCCGATTGAAAGAATTTGGCACCCGGCTTCGACAAGGTCCCTCATGGCCTGAATCACTTCCTCCCTTTTTTCTCCCAGACCCAGCATAAGTCCAGTCTTAACAATAACATCGCCGGTTTTTGCCGCCGTTTGCAGGGTTCTGAGGGACCATTCATAACGACATTGCGGACGCACTTGCCTTTGCAGAGATTCCACCGTTTCAAGATTGTGGGCCAGCACATCGGGCCGGGCTTCACACACCTGCCGGATGAGACCCCTATTTCCCTGAAAATCCGGAATCAACGCTTCAATTTTAATCTCCGGGCAACGACCTCTAATCGCACCAATTGTTTTAACCCAATGCCCTGCCCCACCATCTGCTAAATCATCACGATCTACCGAAGTTATTACGGCAAACTTTAAATCTAATCGTGAAAGCGATAGGGCAACCTTATCGGGCTCATCCGGGTCCGGCCAATTCAGGTGCCCCGTGGGGACATCGCAAAACCGACAAGCTCGAGTACAGGACTCTCCCAGAATCATGAAGGTCAGGGTTCCCGCGTCCCAGCAAGTGCCTAAATTGGGACACGATGCCGATTCGCAAACCGTGTTCAATCCGGTTTCCTTTAAAAGGGATTTTAATTGAAAAAACTTGCGGGTTCTTGGAAGCCGGGTTTTCAACCAGTGAGGCAACCTTTTATGCTGATAATTTTTTGCTGAGTTAGACATTAAATTTGAAAAGGCAAGGTATAATCCAGAAGTCGGGATATAGTATAATGAGGGAGCTTATAAAAAGAAACCATTCGTTTCTTTATCAAAAATTCCGGCCATTTCTACATTATCCAAAGAAAACCTCATGTTTTTCAAAATAATTGATAAATATATTTTCGGGGAATTAATGAAGATGTTCCTGATCAGTATTTTCGCCATGACGATGGTTCTCTACCTGGACAAATTTCTGTTTATGGCTGAAATGATCGTCAATCGCGGTGTTTCTTTCATAGAAATAATGATGATGATGGTCTATATATCTCCCTCCTTTTTTGCCGTCACCATCCCCATGGCCGTCCTCATGGCCTCAGTGGTTACCTTCAATCAATTTTCAGCCCATAATGAGTGGGTTGCAATGAAGGCCTGCAACTTGAGTTTTTTGCAATTGATGAAACCTGTCCTGTTTTTTTCACTATTCGGTTATTTCCTGGCAAACATGGTGATGTTCTGGGCTCTCCCCTGGGGCAACCAGTCTTACAAAGTCCTGGTTTATGACATCATTAAGAACCGGGCTAATGTTGACATCAAGCCTAACGTGTTCAACCGGGACTTTAAAGACCTGATTCTGCTGGTAAAAGAACACCAAAAAAATTCATTACTCAAAAGTGTGTTCATTGCCGATACCAGTAAGGGTGGAACTCCACAAATCATCACCTCCAAACAGGGAGTTGTATTTTCCAATCGAGAAACCCTCAAGATTCAACTTAAACTCAATAACGGGACCATCCATGAATTGAGCAATGAGGGAGGCGATTACCAGACTTTGAATTTTGACCGGTACGATATCAACCTCAGCCTCCCCGATACAGAAAGGCTGGAGCAAAAAGCCCTCGTTGGGAACCGGGAACTATCATTTGTACAAATCAAAGAAAAAATACAGAAAATGAAGGAAAAAGGATTGCCCACATCCGGACCGGAGGTGGAATTGAGTAAAAAATTCTCCATTCCCTTCACCTGCCTGCTCTTTGCGTTCCTTGGCGCCCCACTGGGTATCAAATCAAGCCGTTCAGGTAAATCAGGCAGTTTTGGAGTCACCGTAGCTGTTATCATGGTTTATTATGTGGGGCTCATTTTGACCCAGAACCTGGGCAGAATTGGCAAAATTCATGCCTACACCTCTGTCTGGATACCTAATATTATCCTGATTGTTGTGGTTATTTATGTGGTCTATAAAATGCAAAAGGAGTTGCCCTTCAAATTCATGGAGGTATTTATCGGGTTCCTGATAACAGTTTTTGAGTTCTTCAAGAAATTATTTGGCAAAACCAATAAAGGACCCTCCCGAATAAAGAGGGGAAACCGAAAACCTATTCCAACTCGCCCGTCCCTTAAGGGAATAGATCAGCTAAGCAAAGTAACTGATTTAAGCAAGCAGGACTGAAATCGAATCCTACTGAAATGGAGAAACAAATGAAAACGGCACGTGATATCATGACCCGGAATGTGGTTACGGTGAAAAAAGACCAACCCATCAGCGACCTGTCCAAACTATTTATCGAAAACCATTTTAACGGAGTTCCCGTTCTCGATGATGCAGGAAAAGTTATCGGCGTGGTCACCCAGGGCAATTTGATTGAGCAGAATAAGAACCTTCACATCCCCACCGTCATCGCCCTGTTTGATGCGGTCTTGTTTTTGGAAAGCGAAAAGAAATTTGAATCCGATGTTAAAAAACTGACCGGCTCCAAGATTGAAGACATTTATCACAAAAAACCTATCACCGTTTCCCCCGATACTGACCTCAGCGAAATTACTACGATTATGGCTGAGAAAGACGTCCACACCCTCCCCGTTCTGGAAGACGATAAACTGGTCGGCATCATAGGCAAAAAGGATGTCATCCGAGCTCTGACTTAAAACCCTCCAAAATTCCTACAAAATTTGTTTAATTTTTTTCATTTTATTACTTTAATTATACATCCCTTAAGAGATACCTTCCTCCTAAAAGATTATATAACCACAATTTAACCTTGCTTATTTTGGTAAGCCAAAATAATATTCAGCTCATCCAAAATCTATCACACTAAAGCAACCAATAAACGCCTTTCAGCTTATTAATTCGACAGTGGTCATATTTGAGCGAAGAGTTTCCCTTCAAACATATGCTAAATAAATGGAGGCCTGCAATGGACACACGATTTGCCGTTTTTATCGTTCACGGTATAGGGACTCAGGGAAAACGGTTCAGCCATGCAATGCAGGAAAATCTGAGATCCAATTTCAAAAAAGCGCTCCGGCATATGGGGCAAGAGAATCGAGAAGGCCAGGATGACGCATTGATTTTTAGAGAAGGACTCTGGACAGACATCACCCAGGACGGCGAAGACATTCTCAAAAACAGGATGTTCAACGATCCTGATACGAATGTCGATTGGAGGAAAGCCCGAGATTTCTTTGTCGATTATCTTGGCGATTCCATCTCCTATTTCAAGGAAAAGGATTCGGATATTTACTCGCAGTACAATGCCATCCAAAGCAAAATTGATAGTCTGGTCCAAAACCTTTCAAACGAAACTAACCCGAATCAAAATACCCTGCTGACTGTTGTCTCGCACAGTCTTGGCACGGTCGTTCTGTCAGATTATTTATACGATGCGAGAGAAACTTTAGAACCCAATTACCAGCTCATCTTCTCAAACTTTTTCACCCTGGGTAGCCTGATAGTCCTGTATGCCAACCGGTTTTTCAAATACCAGTCTGATAGAAACCCCTTTGCAAATTTCAAACCCCAAAAGGTCCAGAATGAAAATGAGGTCTGGATCAACATGTTTGACGAAGACGATATTGTCGGCTACCCGATTCGCCCGGTAAACTCGTATTGCAAAAAAGCAGTGACCGCCGATCTGAATGTTTCTGTCGGATCATTCCTTGCTGTGGGAAGACGAGGAGGTCGGGAAAATCATCGCTGAGAAACTTAACATTGACTGGCTCAGAGTAAACAGGTGGGACAAAAAGGAAAAGACTCTCGCACGAACTAAAAAATATAAAAAACGCTATAACATGCCCCATGAGTAATTCCCCTAACTTAGCAAATACTCATTAATGTTTTCTTTGTAAAAAGTATACATGCCAGGAGCTACAAAAAATCCGGTCTGGTTTTAAAGCGCGATTCGGATACCACATCCCTTTTGCAGATCAAAGATTTGCAGAGAGATCTCAGGCAACTGGGTTATCTGTTTCGCTGGATTGATGGTGGTTTTGGGCTTGGTACAGAGCGGGCCGTCAAAGCTCTGCAACACGACCTGCTCAACAACTTTGGGGAAAGCTCTCGAAATGATGGAAATGCCCCGGTATCGCTGATCGATTACAACAAAGGACGTGTGGTCAATCAGAAGTTGGCCCAATGCATTTTTGATATGCTGGATGACAAAAAGTATTCCAAACTCCCCTTCGCCGAAAATCCTAAAGACGCGAACCGGGAAGTTATTACACAATTGGATGCTTTGACTTCTACCGATGTCCCGCTCCCCTTCCTGAAAGCCATTTTTAAACAGGAATCCAACCTTAAGCACTTCTATGTTCCCCGCGGTGCTGATGAGGACAATTATATAGTGGTGGGAATGG
>ERZ651768.2656-NODE-2656-length-12248-cov-14.027771_pt1 | contig 12248 bp, 7 predicted proteins | sample MGYA00514754_ERZ651768 | MGnify/ENA metagenome assembly ERZ651768 | reverse complement strand
CCAAGGCCTGGCTCTCCGTGCTCTGCAGAGCAGTCCACCCCGAGGTTGTCCAACTCAAAAACTAAGTGCTCGCTTGTCTTCTTTGCACCACGTGTCCCCCAAAGTAGGAGATGCTTTCAAAGTCATCCGGATCCCTCTCAATCCATCAGAGAGTGATCAGGCGATGCGTGGGTGCGCTGTACAGAGCCTGCGGCAGTCAGTCGCCGAAGAACGTTACCATGATCATCACACACAAAAAAGCCAGACAGACTAAGTGGGCACTGTAATATCTTTCAATTTATAAATGAGGAAAGCTTCAAGCCTTCATTGAAATGGACCCTAAACCCCTTCCCCCATGTCGTTATTGATAATTTTCTTCTACAGGAAGTCTTTGATAAAATCACGAATGATCTTAGGATGTCACCTAAAAGTGAAGCAATTCAAAGACAATTTGAATCCTACATCGAGTCAAAGAAAAAGATTTACTACGATCAAGCCTTATCCAATACCGCAGCAATACCAATCGGAGTGCTAGAATCAAATCTGATAAAAGGATTGATATCTGAATTTCTAAATGACTCAGATGTCACCTCAATGTCAGAACAATATCTTTATGGTGGGTACTCACCTTATCACGAAATGGAATCTGGCGGAATTCTAGGCTCTCACGTTGATCATTCTTTTTCCCAAGACAACAAGAATTTGCATGTTGGAAACGCTATTTTCTATGCATCAAATTACTGGCAGCCAGACTGGGGAGGTGAGACTATACTCTTTAGTAGAAACGGCATCAAACCTATCAAATTAATAGAATTTAAGCCAAACAGGCTTATTCTATTTATTCATAGTTCAAATAGTTTCCATGGCGTTAATTACATCTCATCTCCACCAGAACAAAAACGAAAAACCTATTACCTGGACTTTTATAGTTTACCAGAAAAAAACAGAAGTATAGAAAGAACACTTAAATCTAAGGGTTGCCACGGACTCCGATACACACATCACAGCACGATCTTCCTCCCCTTTTTCCCCATTGGTTTAAAGAGCTTTAGGATCACACATCTCTTCCAAATAAAAGAAAACATTTATTTTGCTTTCTATTACATTATATACTACATCTCTAGGATTACCAGGCACGACTTTTTAGCTTATTTCAAAAGGTTAAAACACTTTACTTTTAGGATGCTTTCAATTTAATGAATGTTGTAGGATTTATTCCCGAAGTGTGAAATCATTGTTGCTTGCCTTTTTTCTGTAATTTAAAAAAAGTAAATGACTTAGAATGGCACTCCTTACCAACCTTGCAGATGCTTCGGTTTTTCATCAAATTCAGTAAAATTATCTTTTTCAGCAGGACTGGAATTGAATCAAAATATCAAGCGCACAACATTAATTTTTCCCAAATAATTAAAAGCTGAAACTTCAAAGATAAACACTTGCTGCCTTAAATTACTTACGCATGAAAGTACGTTATTTTTTAATGCTGATGATTCCGGCTTTTTTGATTACATCAACTATCGGAATATATTTCTTTGAGTTTATTCTTCCAGGAAGTGAGGAGAGCAAGTTCAGTTCTGTATTCAACTCTCTTTGGTGGACGGTGGTGACTTTCACCACCGTAGGCTATGGGGATATGTCTCCTGAAACTGTACCTGGTCAGATATTTACTTTCATTGTGATGGCGGCTGGATTGATAAATTTTTCAATTATAGTTTCACTGGTAACAGACAGATTTCATGAATTTCGCTCAGGTCGAGACCGTGGTCTTGGCACACTGAAAATGAAAGGGCATGTTTTGATTTGTTCTGATGATCCCACCTGGATGCTGGAAATCATTTCACAAAATCAGAAATTTGCCCGGGAAGACCGTATTGTTATAATCTCACCAGTCACCGAACACCCACTACTGGCTACTTCTTACAACAAACTTAAATGGGTATCGGGAGACTCTTATGATTTGAATGTATTACGCAAGGCTGCAGCAACAAAAGCGAATATCGCTTATGTGTTTTTCAAGGACAACAGTTATTCACTTATGACTGTGCTTCAGCTTGAAACTTTGAGCAGTGGAAAGATTGTGACTCAGGCACAGTACGTTGGCAGGGAGTTTCGCAACTATTTTGAAGACGTTGGCTGCGATCATGCTTTGGACCCTTATGACCTGTATGTTCCGTTGATGCTGCTGGCTTTTCACTCACAGGGAGCTCCTGCCTGGATCAATAAAGTGATTAACCGAACCCAGGGACACCATATTACTACTAGAAAGCCTGAACCTGAACTTATAGGAAAAACCTGGCTGAATTTAATTAAAGACAAAAAACAGGACCGGGGAATTATGCCTCTTGCAGTGGTTATCGATGAAGTGGTCCTGATCAATCCGGAAGCTTCATTTGAAATACCAAAGGAATGCATGATAATGCAGCTTGAACCACCTGAAACACAACCCAGGGGAGATCTTGAAAATCATGCAATCGATATAATCGGAATGGATGAGCTTGGGATAGACGGTCACATCTTGATTAGTTCTGACAATCAAATATTCATTAATCGATGTCTGCTGGAGATGAGCCATAGGAATCAGCAGGAAAAAATTGTTGTTTTAACAAATACTCCAATATTGGATGAAATGCCCGGGAACCTGGATATTGAATGGATTGAAGGTGATTCCAACTCGGAGAAGTCATTTCAGCAGGCCAGATCGACTGAGGCTAAAGTAGCATTAATTGATCATGCAGATGACGGCCAAAATCTTATGTCAGTTTTACGTCTGGAGGAGGCAACTGATGGAGAGGTATTTACAATTGCAACCTATCATAAAGAAGATTTTGATCAACAATTGTTTAAAGTGGGTTGTGACTTTTGTATGGACCCTGAAGAGATGATAGCACCTATTTTGTCCCAATCAGCACTAAATCCAGGATTGGGGACACTGATTGAGGAAATTATTTTGGAAGAATCCACAACGCAGAGTCTGCATGTACGCCAGATAAGTCAGGAATGGGAATCATCAAGCTGGATGTCAACTATATTGGCTATGAAGGAAAAAGATGAGGAACTGCCTGTTGGACTCATTCGCGGTCAGACAAAGAAACTGTTAGTTAATCCTCATCCGGATCTGCAGGTAAATCCAGGTGATCGACTGATTTATATCGCGCCTGCGTCAACTCAGTCAAATCAAATTGGAGATGAGCAGGATTATTTTGATAATTCAGATTTCTCAGGTGAAGAAATCAAGCCTTCTGCTGAAGCAGAGGAATTGTTTCGAAGAGGATTGAAGATGGTTAAACAAGATGAAAACTATGAGGAAGCATATGAGTGTTTTCACCAGGCGGCAATTCAGAATCATACACGGGCAAAATACAATCTGGGCCTGATGAATTATAATGGCAAAGGTGTTCCGAGAAATCTGGATGAATCATATCACTGGTTCCGTGAAGCAGCAAAATCTGGTAATGAAAATGCGCGCAAAGCTTTAAAAAGCACCAGGGCCCTGCAAAAGATCAAAATGAATACTGATGATCGAGAAGTTCCAGAGTTTGATAGTGAATTAATAAGCCGTATGTCTGATGATCAACTCTTTTGGTTTGCAAGCGCTGTGGTAGCCATGGTAATGGCAGATGCGCATATAGATCTGCATGAACGTTCATTCCTGCACTCGGCCATTCGAATGCTGAAAGATAATCAAAAAATTCAGCAGCTTGAGGAATACATTTTACGGTGGCAGACACCTCCTATTGATCCTATAGAATTCAGCAAAGAAGACCAGGGTTACATGCTGGAAAGCCTGTTGAATATAGCAACTGTGGACAGGAACTTTGATGAAAGGGAAGAGAGCTTATTGCGAGAAATTGCAAGATCAATGAAGACACCTGAATCACAGATCGAGACACTGATCAAACTTGGCCACAAGAGAGTTGAACAGTTCAGGGCGAACCAGCTCCGTGCTCCAAATGTAAGGGCAAGATTCTGAATAGGTTAGTCTTCCGTAAATTATATTTATACTGATTCTTGAAGTAATTTCAGACCAGTTTAAATATTTCTCCTAACTCATCTCTGATAGATCGTGTATCCTTCCAATGACTGCTTCCTTTCTCAAGAAAAGACTCTGTTACAGGCTTGTCAATTTCCTCCGAAAAAACACTTCTGAAAGTTTTTGAAGCCAGCTGTTCAGTTTGAACAACATAACGGACTCCGCTCTCATAAAGTTTAAGAGAATCTTCGTGTGAAGTTGTTACAGCAAGGAAAGGCAAATCAGGGGAAGTTCTTTTGATGTAACCCGCAAGTTCAATGTCTGCCTCCAAGTCACTGCCCATACATGAAACAACAACTTTTGCCTCACTGAGTTTATACTCTTGCCATACTTTAGGATCAGTAGGATCTGCGTATACGGGATCCACGTTAGAATCCTTTCTTTCCTCAAAATGTTTAATGATATCAGGATCACAGTCTATCAACAAAACACGTTCAGGTGTTAACTGGTCATCAAAAAATTCGCTAATCTCCTGAGCAATTTCATTGAATCCAAGCAATACTACATGATTTTTCAATACTACTTGTCTTGAGTTTTCCAAGTCTAATGCGGAAATATTACGGTTCAATACACCTACAAGCCATTTAAAGGTGTTGTATAAAGCAGGTTGAATTGCGTGTCCCATTGAAGAGAGAACAAGTGAAGCAAGAATCACTGCAATCAAAATTGCAAAGAGACGATCGTTGAAAACATTATATTTCCAGGCCAAAAGTGCAACAATGATTGAAATAGCTGATGACTGATTTACAGTCGTACCTATTAAAAAGGCTGTCCTTCCTTTGAGCTTTGATGCATAACCGGTAATTATTAAAAAGAAGGGTTTGATGAGAACAACTAAAAGCAAGAGCGGAATGATTGCTCCTAAATTGCTTGAAAAGTTTTCGGCCTGAATTGTTGCTATTTCAACTCCTACTGTCAGGAAAAATAATATTTGTCCGAATAATTTCAGTGGACCAACTTTGTCTTCAATGTCAAGCCTGTACGGCAGGTTTCCTACAGAAATTCCTGCAAAGAAAGCCCCAGCTTCTGGTGAAATTCCAATATAACCGCAAATTGCCGCAATACCCATGCAATATCCCAGCGCGCTGACAAACAACAGTTCCGAGGAACGCAATAAATAACGTACAACTGGCTCTAGAACAAGTTTTGACAGGATCATTAAAATAACTACCAAGAAAACCAATCTTTCTGTCATCCACAGGTTGAATTCCATAAAATTGTCAGCCCCGGAGAAGAAAGTTGAGGAATCAGAAATTTGGCTTACAACACCTGTCGCACTTAATTTGGCTATGAAAACTATTGCACAAAGGGAACTAACTACTGCAATACCTGTTGAAATCTGTCCTTGCAGTGATTCTTCAGTCCCACTATTTTCCAAAGCAGCAGCAACCAGGATGCTGGAAGGGACAGCAAGGCAAAGGGCAAAATAGATGCTTTCACTAAAGCCTTCTGTTCCTGCAAATTGAGCTGCGGCCCAGAAAAAGAGCAGCAGGCCTAGGCCTAAATAACCAACGCCATTGACAAGGATTAATTTGAAACGCTTAGTTATGTCTATCAGGTTGAATTGCAGGCCAGCCATGAAAAGAATCAAAACTAAACCAATTTGCTGAAAGCCAGAAAGTATGGCCCTTATACCGCTATAATGCTGATCCAGCTGGTCCAGCGATGTTTCCGGAAGCCCCGCAACGCTGGCCATTATGTAGCCCATTATCACAAAAGACAGTATATTTGTCTGTTTGAGTCTTGTGAGTAAAATTGTCAGGATCATTGCACCCCCCAGCATCAAACCCAGCGGTTTGATGAACCATCCCCCGCCGCCGGCATAGGCAGGCGTTGAAGCAAAAAGTACTACGGCTAATACTAAAGGGAGTCTGTAGATTAGTGATTTAGACATGAAACCTCTTCATCTGGTGTTAAGCAAGTATCAAACATTAGCAAATGATTTGCCAAGTCCTTCTTGTAATTTCTTGGTTTCTGAAAAATGGTTTTCTCCAATTTCGCGGAAAGCTTCGTTTTTTGGTTTTGTTTCTTCCGTTTCAAAAATATTACGGAAAGCTTTTGCAGCAAGGTACTCAGTTTGGATAACATAACGTGCTCCAGCTCCATACAATTCCAGTGTTTCCTCATGTGATGAAGTAGCTGCAAGAAACGGAACTTCGGGAGCTTCTTTTTTGAGCCAGCGGGAAATCGCCAATTCTGCTTCCTGTCCCCCATCTATACATGAAATCACTACCTTTGCCTTGTTAAATGCAAGATTTTCCCATACATCCGGATCGGCCATATTTGAGTAGTGGGCATGTATGTTGCTGTGTCCGTGTTGCTTTTCAAAATATTCTATGATATGCGGATCAAGATCGAGCAGTAAAACTTGTTCACCGCGTTGTGCATAAAAGTCTGCTATCTCAATTGCCAGTTCATTATATTCCATGATAACAATATGCCCATCCAGCTTGATATCATCAGACACCTCGTCCTCTGCAGTAGTTGTACGGCCGTCCATAAAACTAAGAACATTCGAGAATACTGCATAGAAAGGATCAAGGTATTGATGTCCTAATGAAGAAAGGAAGAATGAGATTAAGACAACCAGTGTCACCACAATGAAAATGTGTGGATCAAAAATCTTGTATTGCAAACATAGAACAGCCAGCATCAGTGAAAACTCTGAACTTTGATTTATGATTGCTCCCATCAGGAACGCAGGTTTAGAGTTCAACCTGCTTAAGTATCCAAGCAGAAGCATCAAAGGAATTGTCAGAACAACGACCAAGACAGCCAGTATCAGACCTTCAGCCAGTCCGCCAAGCATCTGATCAGGTGTCAATTCAGAAATATCAAATCCAAGTCCCATGAAAAAGAGTATGACCCCGAAAGCTTTCAAAGGTTCAACTTTATCCTCAATCTCATGCCTGTATGGGAGGGCAGCAAGTGTTGCACCGGCAAAGAAAGCTCCGATTCCTGAAGAAAAGTGAATAACCTCACAAAGTGCGGCAACTCCCATTCCGTAACCCAGAGTGCCGATGAAAAGCATTTCACCTGATTGAGCGAAAAATTTAAATAGAGGATTTAGTATGTGTTTCGTTACAAAATAAAGTACTATTGCCAGTGCGATCATTTTTCCGAAAATCATGGCAACTTCTATTCCCAGGTTTGGAGGCGCTATTCCTGGCTCAGGTGGCTTCAGAGTTGCCAGAATGGCCAGTGCCACAACAGCAACTATATCCTGCAGAACCATTAAACCAAGAGCGACCTGACCATGTTCTTCTGAAATCTGCCCTGTACTTTTTAATGTGCCGATTACCAGGATGGTGGATGATAAAGTTAGACAAAGCGCAAAATATATCAGTGCGGGCATGGCATTATCTGCAGAAAGACCTGCATCGGTCATGTACGTTGCGTCAATACCGACATACAACGCTCCAAGACCTAAACTGATAATAAATAAACCAATAATTTGTCCGAATCCATTGATCAAAAGCAGTTTCCAGCGTTTGATTAAACCTGGAATATCAACCTCCATTCCTGCCATAAAGAGCAGAAGCGTAATACCAATATCAACGAAGGCAGTCATCACATTTGTATTAATGACGGTTCTTACGCCGACTATGCCTGCCACCACCCCAACAATAATGAATGCGAACAGGCTGGCCTGTTTTGCATAGCTTAATATAATTGCAACTACTGCCGCTGCAAGCAGCATTACACCTAAGGGTTCAATCAAGCTGGTTCCACCACCACCACCGGCAAAAGCTGGAAGACCAAGAACTAATAAAATTAGAGCAAATGCTCCATGACGCATGTTAAGTTTCATAAGATATTCTCCTTATTCATTTTTCATGTGAGCTATTACTAGTTTATTTTTGATTAAAAATCAATAAAATCAATTAATTTTTCTACAAAGAGACTTACACATCCCTTTACTATTTGCAAGCTGTAAATTACTACTAACTGAATCTTAAAGACTCTTTTTAACTAAGCTAGATTAGATTTTTTTTGCTGAAAAACTGTCATAAATTTTCGTTCATGTCAAGGAAATATTGTTATTTGACGAGAATTGAAATTGCTTTTAAATCAGCTCAGTCACCAATAAAGTTTTGGAAATCCCAGGGTTTTTCTTTTTCATATGCACGTGCTGCTCTGAACAGCATTGCTTCCTCAAGTGGAGGTGCTACTAACTGAAATCCGGTTGGCAGGCCATTATCAGTTTTGCCTGCTGGTACAGATACAGCAGGAAGACCAAGGAAATCGAATGGGCGTGTGCAGTGTCCCAGATTAGAGAGAAATTCAATAAATCCCGGATTAGCCTGAATGTCAGACTCGGCAATTGTTGGTACAGGAATTGGCACAACTGGTGCGTGCAATATGTCGACTTTGTCAAAAACATACTGTAAAAATTCCTTCAAAATAACTTTGCGTAATTTTATGGCCTCAAGATAATCAGAAGCAGAAATCATTGAACCTGACAGCAGTCGTTTCCTTGTTTGTCTGCCATAATCTTCAGGTCGATCCTTCAACCACTTTGTGTGTGCGGAACTGCCTTCAACCGCAGTGATGATATTGGCCATTTCGTTACTGATATCAAAACTTTCCGGCAAATCTATTTCCATAACATGAGCTCCAAGACTTCTGAATACTTCCAGACTTTGTTTCATTTCTCTCAATACCTCGCCATTAACTTGATCAATAAAATTTGCCCTTGCAACACCAATTTTGATTCCATTTATTCCTGATTCGATATTTTCAAGGTAATCTTGTTTTTGATGCTTTAGTGAAGTCTGGTCATTTTCATCGGGGCCTGAAATGATTTGAGTTAACAATGCACAGTCAGTAACCGTTCTTGTAAGCGGCCCAATATGGTCCAGTGAAAAAGAAAGAGGCATCGCTCCATAACGGCTGACAAGACCATAAGTCGGTTTCATGCCCACAAGTCCACAGCATGATGCTGGGAATCGTATTGAACCGCCAGTATCTGAACCGAGTGATCCGTAACTTAAATTTCCTGAAACTGCTGCTGCAGGACCGCTTGAAGAGCCTCCTGTTATATGTTCCGGACTTAATGGATTGAGCACATTCCCTGTGATTTCATTATGTCCTGTAAGTCCATAGGCAAACTCAACCATGTTTAATCTGCCGATATCCAATGCTCCTGACGAATCAAGTTTGATCAGTGCAGTTGCCGTTACAGATGGGATATAATTTTCACAAATTCTTGAACCGCATGCGGTTATTTTACCATTTCGGTAAAACATGTCTTTATGAGTCAAAGGGACACCATGCAGCGGTCCGCGTGAGTTACCGGATGATAATTCCTGATCAGCCAGTTCCGCTTCAATCAAGGCATCGTCTGGAAACAAACGTGCCACGCAATTAAGTGAAGTGCCATGCTGTTCAAGAAGCTCTAAAGTGTTCTGAACAACTTCTTTGGAAGATACTTCATGTTTTGCTATTGCACCGGATATCTCAGTCAGACTCATCCGGGACAAGCCATCATCCGCCATCATTATCCTCAGGGTGCTCTTTTTTTGATTGCCAGGCTGAAAGAACTTTTATGAATTCGGAAGGTTCAGATTCAAATGGTAGACTGCACAAATGATTCCTGATGGTCTCTATCTGGCTTTGAATGGATTTTAGTGCTGAATTAACTTCAGGGACATCAGTATTTCTTTCTATGAAATCAGATAATTTATATTGCATTGATTTGCTTCATTAAAGGTTGAATTGAAGTAAAAGATCTGAGAAGACTCCTGCCCATTTTGACAGTGCTTCTTGTTAAATTCCTGCAAGATATGGGATAAGTAAATTTCACCGAATTGATGAAAAGAGACAATGTCTATTCATCTACGATAAAAATAGGAGAGCGTAATGAAAATCAGCCTTTTGTATTTTGAGCAATCAGGATAGAAGAGAATATTCAGATTCTTCTGGCAGATGCTGGGCGCCATCTTTACCAACTTCTTTATTTTCTTCATAGTTATCATCTATATAGGACTGAGCAAGTCTCCATTTAAGATATTCGTATGCAGAAACTGGGGGATATTTATCAGGTTCGTTGGTTAGATTTTTTATCATAACATCCCGGCCTGGGTCCACAAAATAGGGCATCGAGTAACGTGATCTGGATAAGTCAGAATTAACAATTCTATGCGGTGTAGATTTTAGTGTGTCGTTTGACCACCTTGCAAACATATCTGCGACATTCAGTACTACTGAATTTTTTATTATTGGTGCATCTATCCACTCATCACTTTCTTTATCATATATCTGTAAGCCTGGCACATCATCAAATCTCCACAGCAAGGTGATTGAACCATAATCAGTATGAGAACCGCCCCTGACCTGATTCTCCTTGGGATCTCCTTCATGTGATGGATAGTGTAATATTCTCATTGTTGAAGAACCATCAATGTGTTGTTCCACTAATTTACCAGTAGGGACATTAAGTAATTTCTCAAACCGATAAAGAAATTGATAGGACAGCATTCTGGCAATGCGTTCAATCTTTTCTGCAATCGGTTTGAATTCAGGAATTTCTTTAGGCCAATACTCTTCCTGCATACGGTCAGGAGAAACCCAATTATAAGATTCCTTCAAATCTCCCGGCATGGTTGGAGTCAGACGTTCTTCCTCCAACCAGTTATAACCCAGATTTTCCTTAACACCACTATAAGCGTATTGTTGTTTTACTTTAAGTGGCAGTTGGAAGAACTCATTAATGAGAAGCTTCCAGTCAGCAAATTCCGATAACCATTCATCGTAAACGTTAGTGAATACTGCAAAACCACAAGTGGTATATGCATTGCGCATTTCTTCTACGCAGGTTTCACTTCTGAAATCGATTATCGGAATCAATGCTTAATTTGTAGGAAATTTATTTGTAATACCTTTTACAAAGTACTGCATGGTTTCCAATTCAGGTCTTTTAATAACACCTGCTGAAACCCTAGTACCGTCCTGTTTTGTGATGCCTTGTGAAAAAGGATACCACTCATCCATGTTGTCATTGATCCAATCCATTTTGATTGTCTCAACTTTGTTGACTACATTCCCAGGCACATTTTTGCCCCATGGTGATAGTCCTACACAATTTTCTTTCAAACCCCAATTATATCTCTGATTCATTTTTAACTTACCAGCTGCTAATTGGTCTACGATGTGTTTGTAAAGCAAGTTCCAGTTAAACATCATACCTGTGACGTATCGGTCTGGTCCGTTACTTCCCATAGGCGCATCATTACCCATGCTCCATACTTCCTTACCCTGCTTTTTCCATGCGCTTTGTGCAAGAGTCACGACACTGGGTGAATCTGTTGTTGTAAAGAGAATATCATTCCCTGCATCAAGAAGCGCTTTGGCTGCATCCATATCTTTTGGGGGATCGAACCATGAGTTAATCCATACAATATTAACTTTAATATTTGGATTTACGCTCTGTGCCCCAATTGTCAGGGCATTGATGTTACGGATAATTTCAGGTATTGGATGTGAACCAACTATACCAATCTTATTTGATTTAGTAAGCATCCCGGCTGCAATACCCGTAAGGTATCGAGCTTGAAATGAATGACAAACATAATTATCCATGTTTTTGTCGTTGCCCTTGTAGCCAGTTGCGTGCATGAATATAGTATCTGAGGCTTTACTTGCGGCCTTAACCATTGGATCCATATATCCAAATGAGGTTGCAAAGACAATATCGTGCTTTCTTGCAAGTTTAAGAAATACTTTTGCAGATTCGGCCTCTGGTACCATTTCTACCATTGCCACTTTATAACCATGTTTTTTCAAGGATTGAAATCCTTGATGATGTCGCATTGACCAGCCACCATCATTTTTTGGCCCCACCAGAACATAACCTACTGATATAGATTTGCCCATGGCACTAATGCTAAACGCTGCAAACAAAGCTGCAGTCATAAGTAATGAAATAGTTTTCTTCATATTTTCTCCTTTCCTAGAGTTATAGATATAATAGGTTTTCTAATTTAACCTACATAGTAAGACTGCCATTCTTCATCTGAAAACCCCTTCGAACTAAAATTCAGTACTTTCAGTAATTTGCCGTACAATACACTTTTAATAAAAAGTACTTAACTTTAAGCTGATGTTTGGCAGCAGCGAACCCCTCTATCTGCGCTTTGAGCTATTACTCTTTTATGCTTGATAAAAAACCGTTTTTACCGGAACCCGGATTAATCAGATATTTTATCAATTATATGGATCAAGAGATTTAAGCCAGTAG
>ERZ651768.2655-NODE-2655-length-12249-cov-2.767663_pt1 | contig 12249 bp, 10 predicted proteins | sample MGYA00514754_ERZ651768 | MGnify/ENA metagenome assembly ERZ651768 | reverse complement strand
GCAGGTGAAGTAATAGTATATCCGCATTTTCTTACATACTATAAAAGTGAAGAGTCAGTTTCTAGGAATACTGAACCACCACCTATAATTATACCATTAAAATCAAGAGGTGAAAAAGCATTAAGCATTAAACATATATATAAAATTCATAATGTTTTTTTGTATAATGCAGTTCGAGGTGGTATATCAATGCTTGGATTATTAATATTTTTATGTATATTAGTTTATTATATACCTCAAAAGGATGATAAAATATTTTTAATGTGCTGTATGATCCCTATGTTTTTTGAGTCAAGTATAATATTTGGTAATTATAATCAGTGTTTAATTTGGTGGTTTGTTTTTGCTAGTTATTATAATAAGAGAAGAATATTACGAACACCATTATTTATTGCAAAAAATATTTTCAATAAATTTAGTTAATTTTGTTTATTGATTTTTGAAAGCGTCTTTTAACCATCAAAATTCAGACATTATTTAAATTAGTGTCTTACTCAACTTGACCTATAAGTTCCTCAATTAAATGAAGTGCTTCCTAGCTTTTTTCATAAGTAAATGCTATATAATAATGAGTTTTTACATCCCAAATAATTATTTGAAGATATTGGAAGCAATTTTTGTCTGACTAGTTCATTAGAATGATGTTAACAATGACAAAATATTTCCTGAATTTTTAGGGGTACCATTTTTAGTTATGTCGATTGTTAATGCCCTAATTATTGTAATTCTCTCAGACCAATACACCTCTGTGGGTGTTTTTAACGTTTCACATTTTCTTATATGATAGTATTTTGAAAATGCATCTATAAATATTATCCCAGCAGTACATGGAATTATTAGTGATATAGTAAGGATGAGATATTATTTTATTCTAATTAAATTGGAATGCTTTTACTATTTTTTCCATGATTGTTATTAACTAGAACATTTTTGTAGAGTATGAAAAAGTTAATTTATGTTTATACATAAAATTATTATTTTTTGAAGCGGAATCTTAATAATGTCCATAGTGCTAAAAAAGCGTCTTTCATTCTAATTTTTTTCCCTTCCTTTAATGAACGCGGGTGATAATGAATTGGTACTTCTAGAATTTGTATCCCATTATGAATAAGTTTAGCGGTTATTTCGTGGTCTGTTTCAAATCCATTTGTAATAATATCCATCCTTCTGATCTCATGGATGGGATAAATTTTATATGCTGTCAACGTATCTGTGATCCAACGCCCATATAGTAAAATTACACAAAAGGTTAAAAATACACCCGCCATCCATGGCCCTATTCCTTGCTCTGGGTGTCTTCCAGCAAATGGGAATCTTCGATTAAAAAAATGGATCTGCCCCAAAATTCGGCTACCATAAATCGAAGTTACTGAGTCCTTCAAACACTTCAACATTGGTATATAGTCATTCGGGTCGTATTCCATGTCAGCATCCTGAACCAATACGAAATCCCCTTTGGCCTTTTTTATCCCAGTTTGTACAGCATTACCCTTTCCTTGGTTTTCTTGATGTAGGACTGAAATTTCTGGAAGCTTACTTGCGGCATTTTTGGCAAGTTGGAAGGTCTGATCGGTAGAACCGTCATCTACCACCAGGATTTCCTTACTGAAACCAACTTTTTCGGTATCAACTGAATGAACGTTTTCTAGAAGTTTAGAGATATAATTTTCTTCGTTAAAGGCAGGAATTATGATTGAAAGTTTTTTCAACTAATTATCTTCTATCTAAAAAACGCATTTTAAGAAGGTTTAATAATGTATGAAGTCCATCACGTATTGTAATTTTTTTCCCTTCGGACTTCAGGCGCGGCCGATATTCTACAGGAACCTCCAATATATATTTTTGTGCCTGGGAAAGTTTAGCGATAATTTCGGTTTCCAACTCTACACCATTAGCCTTCAAATCAAGTTTTTTCAGGAGTCTTCGGTCAAATGCCTTTAAACCTGTCAATGGATCTATTACGAACCGATTAAACAATAATAAAGTCAAAACGCTGAGTGAAAATCCACCATATTTCGATATAAGATAGGGCCACCTTTTTCCTCTGTAAATCGATCTTATTCGATCATTAAGATTTAGGCACTTAATCGATCGACTCCCAAAAACAGCTTCAAACTCATTGGTCTGTATGTATCGGGCTAAATCAAAGATGTTTCTAGGTTCATACTCATCATCCGAAGGGAAAAAAACAATAATATCTCCTCGAGCTTGATTAACACCATAGCGCAAGGCAGAACCTCTTCCATTCATTTCTTTTGGCAGATCAAAAAAACGGACGTATTCCTTGCTTTGGGCTATTTCTCGGGAACGGTCCAGCGATCCTCCATCAACAACTATGATTTCTTTTCCAAGTCCATGGAGCTGGAAATTTAATAAATTGAGTTTTGTTAATACGGTTTCCAGCGTTCTTTCTTCGTTTAAGACCGGTACAACAATGGAAACCATGTACGGTAATGGCTTTAAGAGAATTTTAGCTTTCTCATTCACAATTGCAATCAACTCTTCCAGTACACGATTGCCTGAATGCTTACCGGAATCTGACTCCCAATCTGTGATCAAGATTTCTCTGGAAGGAAAAGAAAAACTATCGAATTCAAGATCCAAGTAATCTTTTCCTGCTTTTTTCAGTCCTGCAGGATCCTGAAAGAAATATCTATTCACCAGATCTTCTGGTGGAGACTTAACTGCTCCTTTTCGGTTCAGATAGTAGTGCAATTTCCGACACAATGATATCATGGTTTCACCTTGGATCTCATAATCCATACGCGTGTTTGCTATAAAGACTTTTTCAGCTGCTCTATTCTTAGAAATTGCCTCTCCTACTCCTATTGTCAGATAAGATGGAAAGAGAGATGAATGCTGGGTCCCAGGGCCATAGATGATCAAGTCAGCTGTCTCCAGAACTGATTGTGCTTCTTCAGAAATTATAGGTTCTCTGGATTTGTTTTTGAAAAACTCTTTCTTTGATTCCAGATTTATACAATTTTTCAATTTTTTAACTTCAATATCGGACAGATAGTCTTCTAAGAGATAGATTTCCTCAATAACTTGAGAATTTTGTGGGGACACTATCTCTGCTTCGTCACAAAGATAACTTCCGTCCGATTTCAAACCAACTAAGACATAATTCTCACCTTGCGTAACGTTCAACACTCCAGCAGCTGGTTTGAATACACTTTCCAAATCTGTAATTGTATGGTTAAAATCATATCCTAAGCTTAAAAACGCTCCGGAAAAAATGATATTCCCGAACGAACAGTCACCAAATTCAAAGGCCTTCCCTTTTTTTCTTTCTTGCTGCCAATAATCCAAAAATTTCGCAACTTGTGATTCTATGTAGCGAGCTTGCTTGTAACTCACTGATTGCAGGTCTTTCCAGAATTGTGGCTCCAGCCCCGAGCTTTCTCTGTCAAAATTTTCATTGTAGAGTCCGGACAAAATCCGCTTTGCATTTTCAGCTTCCAGCGTTTCAGGGAAACGATACTCCAATAAGCGCTTGAGTGCATTTCCTGCTTCATCTGAATCAGGAATCAAATTGGCAATATTCTTCCTGAAATCAGAGGGGCCTAATAATCCCGGAATAAATCGTCTTAAACGGCCTGTTGATAATCCATCATCATAGGCATTTAAAAGCAGGTACAGTTCAATCTGCGGATGAGCGACAAAGGCTTTAGCAAGCGATTCTGTTCCTCTTCCACCAGAGAACATGGCGATTTGAATTTTGTTATTTTCCAATTTTTATTTTCTGTCTATCAAAATCAACTCTGCCGTTTGTGCCTCTTCTAATGTATTGACCCCCAGAGTCTCATCTTCATGAGCGATACGAAGCGTGTTGACCTGATAATTTCTCATTTCGAATTGGGGGAAAAGCTGAAGAAGATTCACTTCATTTGTTTGAGTGCCCAAAGACACTGGGGATTTCAATCCATTTTTCAATACAGAAAAAAGTGAATTCGTTGAAAAGCTAAAAAATCCGCAATCGTTTTCACCGACTTCCGTATTGATCTCATTCTCACGTTTCTGCAGGACTTTGAGAATTCTACCAACATCATCTCGTTGGAAATGAATATAAGGATCCTTTTTAATGACTGTCGGAAAAGTCAATACGTTTGCTGAATTACTCTGATGGTAAGCTAAAGTGGTTGAAATGGTTTCATCTCTAAGACAAATCTGGTCACCCCACACCACTACCGTATGAGGAGTCTTTGTAATATTCCTTGCTTGCCAAACCGCATGAGCCATACCTTTTGGTTCTTCTTGAATTACTATTCCAAAGTCAATTGAATTACAACAACTTTCTAGTTCTTTCTGTATTTCTTGTGCACCTTTCGGAGAAGCAACGACGATGAAACGACTGCAATATTTTTGGAAAAGGCCTACCAGGTGATGAAGAATAGGTTTCCCTAAAATCGGATACAGAACCTTAGGAAGGCTATACCCTAAACGACTCCCTCTCCCTGCTGCTGGAATTATACAGGTCCAAAGAGAAGCGTCAACTGAACCTATGTTGGATTTTGATGTGTTCTGTAAATCAACTTTAGATAAAATCCGACTCATTTTTAATGCTTTCAGAAGAAATTAGCAATAAGAGGGGTCTAAACCAACTCGAGTATCCAAAAAGGTTATTACCACTATTCTGAGACTCTGCTATCAGCAAAAGTTAATCCAGTTATGGGAATACTTTTAAATCTTCAAACTATTCAAAATCTTTATGGGGATTGTTGACCGACAATCCCCATGACGTTCATTCCATCTGCTTGAGATCCCTGAATACCAATATTCGAGTCCTCGATGACATAACAGGATTCAAGAGGAAGGCCCAAGGATGCTCGAGCTGTGAGAAATATCTCCGGATCGGGCTTCGCGATCTTGATGTCTTTCCCTGACAAAACGACGGGGATGAACTCTCGAGCACACCCATTAGCATCCAAAAACAATTGAACATTCTGAGACGAAGAACTCGTAAGTGCTAAGAGAATGCCTAATGTTGAGAAAATAATAATAATACCTAAAGCATAGATTAACGCTGATTTTATGGGATTGCTGTTTTTCATGGCAGGAATGGGGCTTGCCATTGATCAAAATGGTAAAACGGCTAAAATCATGTTGACGTTCAACCAATTGGGACCCATTTCAACGTCCACAGGAAGAGAGGCTTCTACAATCTCAATCTCCGGCTGATCGTAGACCGTATGAAGTTCTCCATCAATTGAAGCTTGTATCCAATAGGATTCAAACAATGTTTTCGGCGGGTTCAAGGCAACGTAAAAAACACCATTATCATGATAAAACTCTGTGGCGGAGACCGTATCACCACCAACAGCGTAACGAACCGAATCCACATTGCCAGTTGTGAAAATTCCGACACTTAGTCCATCTACAAGTCCTTCTTCATTCAGATGTCTTGCGGGCTGAAAAAACAAAGGATCGGTGACGTCCAGAATCGAATTGTCCCACTCATCATCTGTTGTAAGAGGATTTAAAGGATCTGAAATCCAACTATAATCTGTTCCAAAGGAATTATGGTGAAAATGAATTTTATATAAATAAGTTGAACCCACAGTTAAAGAGTAGGATTTATCGTAACTATCTGTTGCCTCATTCAGAATCATTTGAGAGGCAGCGGTTGGAGAAATAACACCGCTTGAATTCGGTCCCCAATTGTTCATTTCACCCGGGACAAAAACTCTTATAAAATCATCTACTGGACGCTCAATGTAGCGAAAAGTCATATCCAAAGATTGTGTAAATCCAAATGTTAAACTCAATATTAATAGATATTTTTTCATGGGTTAGATTTTAACTTCCTTAGATAAGTGCCGGAACCAAAACCAATACAATCCAGCAGAAAGAACTATGAGTAATCCAAAAAGATTAAACACATTTGACCATTGTTTCATAACGATCATCATACCTGTTAGGAACAAAACAACCTGCCACGGGACCGCAAAGAATATTGCAATAATATCACGCCGATTTTCTTTATTTATTTGGTCCAATACATCTGTTGTTATTTCGGTACGGACAGACCCCCAAAAACCAAATGGCCGCGTAACCTTATAAAAATTGGAAAGTACAGCGCTCTCTGTGGGAGGCGTTAAATACGTCCCAAGAATACAACCTACCAGCGATGATCCACTGGCAATTAAAAATGAATTATATTCCGCAATTGGGCCACCAAATGCTTTTGTTAAAACTGCAGCAACCATTCCCACAGCTGTTCCTATTGCAAACCCATAGCCATTAAAGCGCCACCAGTACCATCGAATAACTTGTGGAATAAACATGCCTGCACCTATTCCCATCGTAATCCAGCCCCAAATTTCATTGATATTGGTAATTGTTAAACTGAACAATAGCGCTAGTAAAACAATGACCAAGGACGCTAATCGACTTTGAAGAATCAAATCTTTTTCACTGGCATTTGGTCTTAAATAAGTTTGATATAAGTCTTTTACCCAGTAGGCAGCACCTGCATTTACTGTGGAGTCAAAGGTAGACATAGCAGCCGCCATGAGGCCGGCAATTAAGAACCCCTTCACACCAACAGGAATATAGTTTTTAATTACAGTTGGCAATACGAGTTCGGGATCAGCAATTACCGTTCCGGTCTCAATACCATGGTAAATTCCCAACATGGCAAAGGATGCAATCAAGGGCCAGCGAAAGGCTAAAAGACATGTCCAGAAAAGAGAAAGTAACCCTGCTTCTCGATCACTTCTGGCAGCAAAATAGCGTTGTAGCATATAGCCACCAGCACCACTTGCTCCTTCAAGTGTTACTTTAAATAAATAGAACATAATAGCTATTCCAAATAGGTTATAAATTGAGAATGTGGATCCTTCAGGCATATTCATTTCTTGGGGAGGTGTCATCCGGGACCATTCTGCCAATGTTGTTTTAATAGCTGTAAATGAACCATCCATCATTGGGACAGACACTAGAAATTCATCAGGTAAGTCCACCGTTGTCATTGCCAAAACTGATATATAAATAATAACACCAAAAATAAATATTCCTTGAAAAACATCAGTCCAAACTACTCCATATAGCCCACTAGCGATAGTGTATGTCATTGCTAGAATAATCATTAGAATGGAAGCATAGAGTGGATCAATACCCAAAAAATCTCCTACAAATTTTCCGGCACCAATGACAAAATAAGTGACCATAGCTACTGTCATAATAATCGAAGCAATGGCACTAATTATACGTGCAACATCGCCTTCTTTTTTAGTTCCGAATCGAAAATGCATCCATTCCGCCTGGGTCATCACTTGAGACCTGCGGTTCCATTTTCCCATAAAGACCATGAGAAAAGCCATGATCAATGTAACCCCACCTCTTATTTCAATAAAAAATCCTTTTGTTCCAAGAGCATAAATAAATGCTGTATTTATCATGGTACCAGCAATATCCGTATTCGAGGCCATCCCAGATGCACCCAATGCCCACCAAGGTAATTTTCGATTTCCTAGAAAATATGAATCAATACCAGCAGACGCTTTTTTTTGCATAACAAGACCAACCACAACAATCGCTGATAAATAGACGACAATAATTATAATATCAATTGTAGCCATATGTTATTTCCCCTGATAATATTTTTGATTGTATTCTTCGATCATTCGGTGTGCTGTAAAATCAACCCCTGTTTTAATAGCTTCTTTCATGATAGAGACCCATTTAACTCTTTCATTATAATACGTAGGAATCACTTGATTCTCTAGCACAGAATATAGATGATTTGCATCTTTCTCGTCATCAGGATTTTCAGGGTCCCCTACCGCCCAACCATTCACACCATCTCTACAACCTTCTGCCCACCAACCATCCAAAACGGATAGGTTTGGAACACCATTCAGGGTTGCTTTCATCCCACTGGTGCCCGATGCTTCATTAGGTCGTAGAGGTGTATTTAACCAAATGTCCACGCCGGAAGTGATCATGCGCCCCAGCCACATATTATAATTTTCAAGAAAAATGATTTTTACTTTTCCGATCATGGATTTTGAATTCTCCACAATTTGTCGAATCAATTCTTTTCCATCTTGATCATTGGGATGCGCTTTCCCTGAAAAAATGATTTGTATTTTTCCTTTTCCGATTGATTGTAACCGTTCCAAGTCATGAAATATTAATTGGGCACGTTTATATGTGGCGGATCTACGAGCAAATCCTATGGTTAATGTATTTCCATCCAATGCTTTTGAAACTTGTGAATTCGCATATCCCAATAAATAATTTTTTCTAATTTGGTGAGCTTCTAATAAAATATCATCGGGAATTATATCTATCTCCAATAAAGCTTCAGGGTTTGTTCTCCAATTTGGTAAATATTGATCATACAATCTTTTGAATGGGCTCCCCATCCAATACGAATGATGAACACCATTTGTAATGTATCCAATATTCGTCCAAGGAAATTGATCCTGAGCTACTTGACCATGTAACTGCGAGACTCCATTCGCCGATCGACTAAAGTATAATCCAAGTTCAGTCATATGAAGACGGCCATTTTGAACAAGTGATGGCAATTCCAAATTTTCAGGCAACAATCCACGTAATAATTTTTTAGCCCGTGATTCCGCAAAGTGATCATGCCCAGCAGGAACTGGTGTGTGTGTTGTAAAATGACATAGAGATTTTACTTTTTCAACATTTCCATCAAATTTTTCCAAAAGATCCAAAGCTAAAAATGAACAATGCCCTTCATTCATATGGTACGTTTTAATCTCATTTTGTCCTAATCCTTCCAAAAGTTTAGTTCCACCAAAGCCAAGAATTGCTTCCTGAAGAATTCTGTGATCTTTATCTCCAGAATACAAACGTAAAGTGATATTTCTATCATCATCAAAATTTTCTTCTACATCTGTATCCAAAAAATAAAGTGGAATTGTGTGACCGCCATGCCCCACATAATCAAATTGATAAGCTTGAACCCATACATTCCTTTCCCGAAGGCGGAGTGTGAATTTTACATCCAATTTTTTTAACAATGGGTGCGGATCAAACCGAGGGTAGGTCTCAGTCTGAATACCGTCTTCATCTATACGTTGTTTAAAATATCCTTCTCTGTAGAGCAGTGTAATTGCACACATATTTAATCCAATATCACCGGATGCTTTAATATGATCTCCTGCTAAAACACCTAATCCGCCACTATAAGTTGGCAAACTAGATGATATCCCAATTTCAGCTGAAAAATAAGCTATGTCATATTTCTTATTCATGTTCTATTAGATTTCTCCGTTAATTGTCGTAAATGTTGCTTTATTTCTTGAGTTAGCATGCCAGGAGACATACGCCATTCCCAATTTCCACCAACTGTTCCAGGTGTATTCATTCGTGCTGATGAATCTAATCCCAACACATCTTGCATAGGAATTATGGATGTATTTGCATTTGCATTGAGTGTGAATTCTACCATTTTCCAATTCACATCATGTCCATCTAAGTTTAAAACGTTTTTTGCATGCTGTCGTTCGTTTAAAAATTCCTGTTCAGATTGGGTTGATCCATTTTCAAATTCAGCATTGTACCAACCAATGGATGTATCATTATCGTGCGTGCCTGTATAAACAACTGTATCTTCACTCATTGAATCAAACGGATGTCCATTCCCAAATGACATTTGAAGAATCTTTATCCCAGGTATTCCGAATTTTTCCCTTAATACAGCAGCATTTTTGGACGCTTCACCTAAATCTTCTGCTAAGATTGGTTTTCTCCCAATTTGGTTCGTAATAGCATTAAATAGAGTTCTTCCCGGTCCCTCCACCCAATAACCCCGATTACCATTATCATCTTCTGCAGGTACTTCCCAAAATTTTACAAATCCATTAAAATGGTCAATTCGAACAATATCAACTCTTTGGAATAAATGTGCGATTCTGGAGGTCCACCATTCAAAATTATTTTTCCTATGTTCTACCCAATCATAAATTGGATGACCCCAATTTTGACCTGATTCTATAAAAAAGTCTGGTGGGCATCCTGATTGGACTATCATATCGCCATTATTAGATAGTTTGAATAATGACTGATTCGCCCACACATCTGCACTATTGAATGAAACATAAATGGGTATATCACCAATTATTTGAATTCCTTTTAAATTGGCGTAAGATTTTAATTCTGACCATTGGCAATCAAATAAATATTGAAGAATCTTTATATCATCTAATTCTTGAGAGTGGCTCTCTTGGATTTGCTTGAGTATATCTTTAGAAAAGGTTTTATAATTTGAATTCCAATTAATCCAATTTTCACTGTTATGGATTTTTTCTAAAACATTAAATACAGAATAATTTTGTAACCAATATTCATTTTGATTACAATAATCTAAAAACTGGTTAAATTGTAAATCTGACCTATTAATCCGAAAGGAATTGGCAGCTTTCGCCATTAAATCCAAACGCCATTTTTTAATTAAATCAAATTCAACTAGATCAGAATTAAACTCTGGTGCCATTCCTAAATCACCTGCATTGAGCCATCCATCTCGAACTAATAATTCTAGACTAATAAGTAATGGATTATTTGCAAAAGCAGATTCAGCACTATAAGGACAATTATACTTATCGGGTGGATTTGAAGGTAAAATTTGCCAAAGACTCTGCCCCATTTCTGATAAATCATCGATAAACTGAAATGCTGATGGCCCAATTTCACCAATCCCATATTTTCCAGGAAGAGATGTAATATGTAATAAAATGCCGCTTTTTCTATCCATTGTTAGTAAGGATGGTTCGCTCTTAAGGTTTTTTATAACAAAAAATTAGTAACTCATCTATGAGTAACTAATAAAATTGCCGAAAAGAATCATAGGAGTCAAGGTCGAATCAAGTTTGATTTGTTAGGATTTGATCAAACGATCAAGATCGAGGTCCGGACGTTTCATAATCCGTTTTACAATAGGGTTCGGATCAAAGCCAAGTCTTTGCCCTGCAAGTGTAATATCCAAAATAATATGATTAGCGGCAATTTCAATAATAGCTTCATTTTTAGTGTAGATAGAACGACTTTCGTCGGTTTCCCTAGCACTTCCCATGATGGTAGAAGAATGATCCACAACCAGAATTACCTTGGGAGTCCATATCTTCCTCAATTTTTCTTCATCTAATTCGTATGATATGGTTTTTCCAATCTGTTTATCTAAACTGCAAAATGAAAAAAGTGTAATATCTAAACCTCGTTCTTTTGCTGCGATTAAATCTTTCTGAATTGCTTTAATTTCACGAGGCCAGCCACTCATAAAAATTTTATCTTTTGCATTATTAATATTTTCTCGCATCTTCAAAATAAGATTTCGATATCCATGTAGATGCCAAAAATCAAATGCATCATCATCTATATCAATTTTTCCAATGCTCTCCTTTAAATCATCTAACCGATCTTTATGGGAGTGGTCAAAATGTTCTAATAATGATGAGGGTGCTAATGGTATAAATTTTTTCGGTGAATCTCCAATGGAATTCACAATCCCAATTGTTTCCAGGCGATTCAATATCGAATAAATCGCAGATCTAGGAATACCGGATTGAGAACTAATTTCGTATCCGGTTGAAGGGTTATATTTCAGCAATGCCAAGTAGGCTTTTGCTGCATTTGCTGATAATCCAAAATGCTGTAATAGTTCTATTAATTTTGACATAATGTTGAAAAATTCATTGTTTAATTTAAGTGTAACTCTGCCATGAGTTACCAAATTAATTAAAATGATTAACTATAATCATTTAATTAAGGCTATTATATTTTTGATTCCTAAAGTATTAAATATCTTTTACACATCGAAATCCGGTATGACTTAATCCCGTGTCATAACTAGCACTCATCCTTCTTGATACCCTATATCCTGAGCAATAACTATCATTACATAAAAAAGAGCCACCACGCATTATCCTTTTTTCAGTCAATGGCTCTTGCTCATCATATGGATTTTCTGCACCCTTTGGATTTATTGCTATACCTTTTATTTTATCCAAATTATAAGTGCTATCATTATAATAATCAGAGCACCACTCCCAAACATTACCTGACATATCATATAGACCATAGTTATTGGGAGGGTATGATCCTACAGGCGAAGTATTTAAAAATCAATCTTTTTTAGTATTCGTATAAGGAAAATGTCCTTGCCAAAAATTAGCTTTCATTGGGGATTTATTTATAGATTCATTCCCCCACGGATAAATTGCTTCACTTCTACCTCCTCGAGCAGCCCATTCCCATTCAGCTTCAGTTGGT
>ERZ651768.2654-NODE-2654-length-12251-cov-3.188352_pt1 | contig 12251 bp, 12 predicted proteins | sample MGYA00514754_ERZ651768 | MGnify/ENA metagenome assembly ERZ651768 | reverse complement strand
ATAATTGATCTCAAGCTCTGATTTTTCTTTTAACTGAACCAACCATTTTTGGAAAGCTGTATCTTGAGGTTCCTGGAGCAGGAATTGTTCAACCGGTTTTTTAGATTCATCAAAGCTCATTTTCCGTTCTTTAATTTTACCGATGACCTTAAAAAGATGAAAACCATAAGGAGTGCGTATGATGTTACTGACACCATCAATTTTCAGCTTGAAAACATTATCAAACTCTTCAGGCATCTGACCGGCCTCAAAATAACCCAAATCCCCGCCCCGAGTTCCTTCCGGACCCAGCGAAAATTCTTTGGCCAGTTCAGAGAAATCTTTTTGCTTCGACTGCAATTCTTTTTGAATTAGACGAATTTCCTCTTCCGTCTCAACCATAATATGCAAGGCTTTTACCTGCTCATGCTTATGAAACTTGGACTCATTGGCCTCAAAATAACGGCGCATTTCTCCATCACTTACAGATATTTTACTATTGACCAAATTGTTAATCAATTTTTTTATCAATAAGTTGTTTTCTATAGTGTATTCCCATTCTTTTCGGGTCAACCCCTCAAATTCCAGCTGCTTTTTAAACGAATCCTCAGGATACCCCGCCTCCGCTTTCAACAAAGCTTCACCAAGTTCTTCCTGACTGATCTCAATTTCATTCTTTTTTATTTCCTGTCTTAAAAGGGTATTATGGACAATTTGCTCCAAAACTCTGTTTTTGAGCCAAGTCAATTCTTCCGGTGAGATTTCTTCGGTGCTATGCACACGGAATTTCTTCTTATATACATTAAATTCCGCCTTAAACTGCTCCAGAGAGACTTCTTCCTTATTTACAATTACGATGGCAACGCTATCAAGCAATTCATCGGAGGAAGAGGAACCATTGGAGCAAGAAACCATACTCAGGCACATCCCTAAAGCGATTCCTTCAAACCATTTATTCATTATCAATTTCCCTCTTCAACCGGAAGCAACGAATTTGCCAGGCTTTGCAGATAATTTCCGACAAGTTTCAAATCCGTTTTCCATCCCTTGCGATCCAAGCGAATTTTAATCTTATACTCCGACTGCATACTCAAGCGTTCATCGAACAAAGAAGTTAATATTTCTGGGTTGATAGCCGTTGAAGGCAAAAGATGTAAGTACACATCATTATGTTTCAGTTCAATTTTGGAAATATGGATTTTCTGGCATAGCATACGTATCTTTAAAAGGGCCAGAAGTTTTTCAACCGCTTCAGGATGCGGGCCATATCTATCTTCTAATTCACTCGCTACTGCCAAGCCTTCCTCATATTCGCTGGCTACCTGTATCCTTCGGTAAAAATCCAGACGCTGGTTCAAATCAGGAACATAATCGTTGGGAATGAATCCCTTAACCATCAAATCCAGTTCCGTCTCAATTCTGGGATCGGATTTTTTCCCACGGATATCTTTCACCATATCCTCAACAAGCTTGCAATAAAGGTCAAAGCCGACTGACGCGATATGTCCGGATTGGTTGTGCCCCAGCATATTGCCCACTCCGCGGATTTCCATATCACGAGCCGAAAGCTTGAAACCCGCCCCGAGTTCACTCATTTCCTCAATAGCACTAAGACGTTTGCGGGCTTCGTCCTTCAAACCTCCCATTCCCGGGATTAACAGATAGGCATAGGCCTGATGCTTGTACCGCCCCACTCTTCCACGCAATTGGTAAAGTTGGGCCAGTCCGAATTGGTCCGCACGATTGATAATAATGGTGTTGGCAGAAGGTATATCGAGCCCGGATTCAATAATAGACGTACAAAGCAAAAGATCCACTTCCTTATCCATGAATTTTTTCATTACTCTTTCCAACTGATGTTCAGGCAATTGGCCATGGGCAATGTCTATTTTTACTCCGGGAACCACTCGCCGAATCAATTCGCCGATGGAATGGATGCTATGAATTTTATTGTGGACAAAAAACACCTGCCCGCCCCGGTCTACTTCCCTCATTATTGCCTCACGGATCACTTTTTCATCGAACTTTCGAATAAAGGTTTTGACCGCAAGGCGGTCAATGGGTGGTGTTTCGATGACGCTTAAATCACGCACTCCCATCAGGGAAAAATGCAGTGTCCGGGGAATCGGTGTCGCCGTAAGTGTTAGGATATCTACGGAATTCCTAAGCTTCTTCAACTTTTCCTTGTGCTTGACTCCAAACCGTTGTTCCTCGTCAATAATGATCAAGCCGAGTGAGGCAAACTCCACATCCTTCGACAACAATCGATGCGTTCCTATAATGATATCGACGTTGCCTTTTTTCAGTTGCTCCAGAGTCTCTTTTTGTTCACGGGGAGTTCGGAACCGGTTGACCATGTCAATATTTACCGGGTATTCGTGAAAACGTTCCCGAAATGTCTGCAAATGTTGCTGGGCGAGAATAGTGGTTGGCACCAGTATGGCAACCTGCTTTTTATCCAGGACTACCTTGAAAGCCGCTCGCATGGCGACTTCTGTTTTACCATATCCAACATCCCCGCAAATCAGCCTGTCGGTGGGCTTTTCCTTTTCCAAGTCCTCTTCTACATCCTCAATGGCTTTCAATTGGTCCTCGGTCTCTTCATATTCAAACGCGTCCGCAAACTCCCGCATTAAAATAGTATTGTGCGAATAGGAATAACCTTTAGTAAGTTCCCGCGAAGCATAAAGTTTCAGCAAATCTTCTGCCATTTCCTGAATCGCTTCCTTGACTTTTTTCTTTTGGCGCTTCCAAGCGGCTCCCCCCATTTTACTCAAGGGAGGTGGGGTTTCCGTTGACCCTACATATTTTTGAACTAGCCCAAGCGCCTCCATTGGGAGATACAGTTTTTCGTCACCGGCATAGAGGATTTCCAAAAACTCTCCCCCCCCAACCCCGGTTTGGAGTTCACGGGTCCTTTGATACAAGCCAATGCCATAATCAATATGCACCAGAAAATCACCTTCTTTTAAATCCTTAAGCCCTCTTAGAAAAATTTGTGAATGGGGTTTTCTGCGGTGCCGGTGTTTGTGGGTTCTTCCAAATATTTCGTGTTCCGCGATGAAAACCTGATTGGATGTAATTAATTGAAAGCCTTCACTGATTCTTCCAAGGTCCACATCGATTTCAAGTCCCCAATCATGAAGCAACTCATGAATACGGCGAACCTGCCCCTTTGTGGGGGCAACGACCACCACTCTATTTTCATCCTCCTGCCATTTAAGGACTTGTTCGCTAAAGGTATCAAACTTTCCTGCCAACGAAGGAATGGGTTTCACTTCCAGGCCGAGGGTCCGGTCCGCTTCTTCTTCTGAGGTTTTCAAGGTGTTTAAGGCAACACATCCCTTGAATTTCGAAACATAATTATTGAACTCATCCATCGCTAAATACAGTTCTTCGGAAGAAGCGGCGACATCCCCATTTTCCATAACCGAGTGATATTCTGTATCGATGAGATTTTGAAACTGCTCAGATTTGGCCCGAAGTTGGTCCCTCTCCTCAAGCACCACTAAAGTATCCGGATGTAAATAATCAAAAAGCGATTCGCGAGTAGAATAGAAAAAAGGGGCAAGATATTCCATCCCGGAAAACACCCCGAGATGCTGAATTTTTTCCAGGAGTTCCTTCAGGGCCAGACGGTCGCACCCATTTTTTCCGGCAAAATTTTTGATGGCCTCCACCCCATGCTTTTTTTCAATTTCGTTCAGGCAAAGCTCCCTCACAGGAAGTATATTTACCGCTTCCAGTTTGTTGATGGAGACTTGGGAGAGAGCATCAAACTCACGAATGGACTCCACTTCATCGCCAAAAAATTCGATTCGAACCGGGTTCACCCCCCCTGGCTGGAAGAAATCGACAATATCTCCCCGCACGCTGAACTCCCCTCTATTTTCCACCAATGGGGAACGTGTAAAACCATTATCAGATAGACAGGCTTCCAAAAATTCTCGCTCCAAACTCATTTTAATGTTTACCGGGAGAATCAGTTTCTCCAGGACAGAACGAGGCATGACCGTTTGCAGGCCTGCTTCCAAAGGCACAACCAGAATCAAAGGATCTCCGGTTCGAAGCCGGTTAAGAATATCCAGCCTTTCTCCAGATATCTCGTTTAAAGGGGAAAGCTGTTCGTAGGGAAGAAGTTCCCAAGCGGGAAAAAAACACGGCTGGCATTTTATTTTTTCATGGCGGAAAAAATATTTGAGATCATCCAGTAAAACTTCGCCCCTGTTTTGATCAGCAGTAAAAATAACCACAGGGCGTTTTTGGATTTTAATCAGCTTCGACAGAAAAAGCGCACGCGAGGAACCTCTCAAGCCTTCGACAACAACAGGAGGACCTGATTCTTCCGTCCATTTTTGAACCAGGCTGACTTGGGATGAAAAATCTCCACTCTCAATAATGGGGGTTAACACCCTTTCATTCATAGCTAAAAACTCGAGATTTCAGGATGGATCAAGCTGGTTTAGGATTAGAACCCACTTTTTTGGGGAGCAAGGGAAGCCACTTGGGTTCACCCTTGGGTTTAAAATTAACACAAACAACAAAAGAAGGGCCTTCATAGAAGTTTAACTTGAAATTTCCGCCACCAAAACGTTCAAAGAGATATTCTTCGGGACGGTCTCTGAAACCATCCAGCTCTTCTTTAGTAATTTTTGCGATTTCATAAAAATAGATGGCGACTCCTTCCAGAACTCCCGCAAGAAGGGTGCAATTGACCTGACTGTAAATTTCTTCAAAACGCTGATCCATTTCCTCCTGGCTGGGGTCCCTCTTCAGTTCACGCCTTAATTTTGGTTTATAATAATCTCTGAATTCGCGCTTGATCCACATCGATAAACTTCAGTCAAAAAGGAATTTAATTTAAAGCGGAGGCAGAAGGGATTTCACCAGAAACTGCGAGTAAAACCGCTATAATGCTATAATATTTTATCATACCAAATTCAATTGGCCGAGATTACTATTATCTTTTTAAATCTTCATGAAAAATAGTGAAATTGACGTATCGACTATTACGGTGGGCCTCGTTCAAATGGCCTGCTCCCCAGAAGCGGACAAAAACCTGACAAGCGCGATAGAGTCTATTTGTGCCGCAGCGAAAAAAGGAGCGCAAATCATTTGCCTTCCCGAGCTTTTCCTAACTCAGTATTTTTGCCAAACTGAAGACACCCAAAATTTTTCCCTGGCCGAACCCCTGCCCGGCCCAACGAGCGACACATTCTCGAAGCTGGCCAAAGAGCTGGAGGTGGTACTGATTGTTCCCCTTTTTGAAAAGCGGACCCAGGGCATTTATCACAACACGGCCATTGTTATCGATGCGGATGGAAGCGTTGCAGGAACCTATCGCAAAATGCATATTCCTGATGATCCCTGTTTCTTTGAAAAATTTTATTTCACTCCAGGAGATACTGGATTCAAATGCTTTCCCACCCGTTACGGAAGGGTTGGAGTGCTCATCTGCTGGGATCAATGGTTCCCGGAAGCAGCCCGATTAACCTCCCTTTCTGGTGCACAGTTTTTATTTTATCCAACCGCCATCGGCTATCAGGATGAAGATGCGAAAGAATCTATACAACAGATTACCGCATGGGAAACCATACAAAAATCTCACGCTATTTCCAATGGTGTCTTTCTCGGATCGGTGAACCGGGTGGGCCGGGAAAATGCCCTGACCTTCTGGGGTCGATCCTTTATCTGTAATCCATTTGGAAAGGTTATCGGACAGGCTGAAAATGAACCGCAAACCGTGATTGCTCAATGTTCCCTGCCAGAAATCGAATCGGTAAGGCAAAACTGGCCCTTCTTAAGGGACCGGAGGGTCGATGCCTATCAAGGTCTCTCTAAATTGTATCTTGATACCAATGAATGATTTTCCCTCTCCTGCCTCTGAAGGTTATCGCATGCCAGCCGAATGGGAACCGCATGCAGGCACCTGGCTGACCTGGCCCCATGATCCAGAAACCTGGCCCTATCAGGAGATGGAACAAGTCGAATCCGACTACCTTCAAATCGTAAAAGCCATCGCGCAAGGGGAGCAAACCCATATTCTGGTTCAGGATAAATCTGCGGAAGAAGCTTTGCATAGCAAACTCCAGTCCAATGGCGTAAACATGGGTCAGGTTTTCCTATATGATATTCCGACTAATGACTCATGGATCCGAGACTACGGCCCTAATTTCCTGGTTCGAGAAAAAAAAGACCGAAGGGAAGTAGCTATCAACGACTGGGATTTTGATTCCTGGGGACGGAAATATAAATGGGAGCTCGATGACCTTGTGGGTGGCATCATTGCCGAACAATTGGACTACCTAAAATTCAAACCGGGAATTGTTTTGGAAGGAGGTGCTATAGAGGTAAACGGTCGTGGAACCTGCTTGACCACCGATTCCTGCATCCTCAACCCAAATCGCAATGGAGGGATACGACGGGAACGCATGGAAGAATTTTTAAAAAATTATTTAGCCACGTCAAAAATCATCTGGTTGAGTGGGGATTTGGAGGGAGACGACACCGATGGGCATATTGACAATCTGGCCCGTTTCGTGAACCCTACTACCATCGTTTGCTCTTTAGAGAAAAATGAAAGAGACACAAACTATCTAGGGCTAAAACATAATTATGAGCGCCTGCAAGCGGCGAAAGACCAGGACGGAAACCCCTTCCACATAATTCCACTACCCATGCCGGGTTACGTTGGCACCGAGGAGGAACGTCTTCCTGCCAGCTACGCAAACTTTTACATTACCAACTACGCAGTACTGGTACCAATATATGATCACCCTAATGATGAGAAAGCTCTGGAACTGATAGCCCCTTTGTTTCCAAATAGAAATATCATCCCTATTCCGTGCAAAACCCTCATTTGGGGGCTGGGTGGTATCCACTGCCTTACCCAGCAGCAACCCCAGGCTGATAGCCCCCCTGCCTCAAAAGGATCGGACCATTTCTAAAGGACAACCATGATAATTAGTGACAAGCGATCGATCATTCTTGCCTACAACACGGTAGAGCGGTTGTTGAAGGGAGATTTTTTTCATTTCTCAAAAATAGAGGAAATTACCCAGGAATTTACCAACTTTGACAAAGAGTGGCCGGTGATCGGGTTAGGTACCACCAATTGGTATAAGCGCAATGGCGAAGCCATCGTCGAAGGTATCGCTGAAAACCCCGAGTTTCTGTGGGCAGACCCGGAAAGCAACCCTCCGGGAAAGCTGATCAACCTCAAACACGACCATCCCGATCATGAAGAAAATCTGAAAAGTCCTGTGATCGGTCCGGACGACAACCTTCCCCAATTCCCATTCATGGCCATTGCATTATGTGATCCTAAAGAATCAAATGAGTACGCCCTGTCCGCTGGAGAAAACATTCACGAATGGATAGAGAATAAATTTCCCTCTGATAATCTGGGCTTGGCGGCGATACATGTCAGCGGGAAACTGGATGAGGTCAAATCTACAGCCGCATGCCACATCCCCCTTGGTGGATTGGATTTGAACGAGGGATATTCTCTTAAGGACAATTTTAAATTTATTGAATACCAGACAGGAACTTGGAGCATGCAGGGATTATATGGAATCAATCCTACTATTCAGCAGGTTTTGTCCGTGCCAGGGCACCCCTTGCATCTTCACGGATTTGAAACCAATGAAATGCGAGGTGGGCATATAAACCAGGCGATTTCCACAACCAACACCCGAATTACGGTTTACCCCATCAAAGACATCAACATCCGCATCAAAGATTTGGACAAGGCCCTTTTACCTGTCAAACCCCTCCAATAGCAAAACTTGTAGGAGGATTCAGAAAATTTCTCAGGCCAGTATTCTGGGCTTTCCTTTATTTATCATGGGCTTCCTTCAATTTCACCCACTTTGCCTGGAAATTTATAGAGAACGAAAAGAATCCCCTTAAAAAGCCGGGCATCCAATTGACAAGCGAGTCATCGGACCCTAGATACAAGGAAAGTAACTGGATTACCCAACCGTATTCCTGATTTGGAGGTTAATCATGGCAAAGTACACCCCCCACAGGTACGTAAAAGACACGGCTCACCGGACAGAAATATCCGATTACATGAGTAGCACCGTAATCAGCGTCGAGTCGGATTCCTCCGTCCAGGAAACCGCCCAGTTCATGCATGAAAAAAACATAGGCTCGCTTCTTATAAATGAGAACGATGAATACATTGGGATCGTGACGGAAACGGATTTAACACACAAGGTCCTGGGCGCAGGGTTGGACCCCAAAACCACGAAAGTAACTGCTGTTATGACCCCTCAACCAATTATAACGCTGGATTGCCACTTGCCGGTGACGGAGGCCAATGCATATATGGCGAAAAAAAAGATTCGGCACCTCCCGGTTACAGAGAACGACAAGATTGTAGGCATGATATCGGTCAAGGACCTTGTTTCTTTTTTCGCAAACCCAAGACTGAGATAAAAGATCTCGGGACTAGGAATCAATGGATGATTCTACCTGGGCAGGGAGTTGAGGGGTGTTTTTGAGACTTTCCAATTCTTCTTCCATGGAAGAAATGGATTTATTTTGCCTACGAATGGTGGACTTTAATTTGAATAGATCGGACATGCCCATAACCCAGGCGATCAAAAAACCCAATATTAATGGGATCACCATCACCACCATTAAAGGCAGTTCTATGATTTGGAGCTGGAATTCAAAATCATAATAACTGATCCCCACCGAAGCCATATTTTGCACGGCGAACGAAGCAATGGCGATCAGCAGAAGGATGAATAGAATAAATTTTATGGCTGGCATGATTTGAAGAAAACTAAAGGGTTGAAGAGAAAATAAGAGCTAAATTACTCGTCGTCTTCCTCTTCTTCATCATCTCCGCCTTCAGAACTTTCTTCCTCAGCAGGAGCTTCTTCAGCGGGCTCCGATTCCATTTCGGAAGTCTCAACTTCCGGTTCGGACGCTACCTCGGCAGAGACAAGGGTCTCTGCTTCTTCAGTTGGTTCTTCTGCCGCAGGTTCTTCTGCTACAGGCTCTTCAGCTGGTTCTTCAGTGACCGCCGGGGCGGCGACAGGAACTTCTTCCAAGCTGACGATTCCCGCAGGCATTCCCTTGGTGGTGAGGGTTCCCGTTCCCAATTCTGTCAACAATGCCTCAATGCCTGCTACCACTTCGCCAGACTTTGCCTTAATATCCGGTGAATTACCCAAAGACATTTCCTGAACGGTAACCAAAGCGCGCTTAAGTTCCATCACCGCCATCGTACGCTCATAATTACCCACCTTTTTTTTCAATCCTGATATATCTTCATTGACTTTAAGAAAGCCATCGTCCATATTCTTTCTCAGGGGAGCTATTTTTTCTTCAAGGTTTGTCACGGTACCGTCCATGCCCACCACCCGGGTATCCAGATCACGGACAAAAAACAGGATAAAAATAATCGCCAGGGCCGCCATACCAAAACCCAAAAAGGCTACCGCCTTCAGCATATTCATTTCTTCCTTTTCCGCTTTGACCGGCTCAACGGGCCTACTGAGTTCGACTGCTTCGTTCACGTTTTCCTTTGAGTCTTCCTGCGCATAATAACCGCTTGCATCCTCTTTCGCTTCACGTTTTATTTCCTCCACGCGTTCTCCATGAGTTTGAGAGGATTCATCTTTTTTGCCTTGATCATCCGTTGTCATAATTCAACCTTTTATTAAAATAAAATTTCTTATGCGCCTAGCCAATTTCATCACTCGAAAGCCGATTTTTAAACAATCTAATCCCGCCACCCAACATCTAAATCTTATATAATCGTAAGGGTAAATGGAGAAAAGGACATTAGCCTTTTTTATTCAAGTCTTTTTTTAGAGTCATTTTTATAAAAAATGCTCCGGTTTTATACAAAAGAAGAGAAAAAAATGAAGCCTGATAGTACAAGCGGCGTCCGTATTTTGTCAAGAAAAATCAGGGTATATATCCTGCTCATTCTGGGCCTGTTTTTAACGGGAGTTCACGTCCCCCAAAGTCTTGCAAAAGGGGCCGAACTTCTTATTACCGCGGAAAAGTTAAGCGATATCCCAAAGGATCAGAGAATCGTAGTGGATACCCGCCCAGCCTGGAAATTCCTGTTGGGGCATATCCCCGGAGCAGTAAACTTGAATGATTGGTGGGAATTTACATATGAATTAGAGGGCGTAAAAGGATTGCTTAAAGACGATAAGATCTTCATTGCAGAAAAATTTGCGCCACTGGGTTTTTCCCCAGGAAAATCCATCATAATCTATGGCGAACCGGATAACCCCTGGAGGACGGATGGCAGGTTTTTCTGGATGTTTGAATATTATGGATTTCAGAAAGTTTCCCTGCTTGACGGTGGATTCGCAAGCTGGAAACAGGCTGGCAAAAAAATCGAAAGAGGCCTTCAAAATCCCACTCCTCAACCAGAATCGGCCCTGAATAGTATCAATCTAAATCTTGAGGTTATTGCGGATAAATCTATGATAAATAAAATATTTTTGTCCAATGATTTTAGGATTATTGACAATAGGGCCCAAAAGGAGTTTGATGGGGCCACTCCATACGGTTCCCCAACGGGAGGGCATATCCCCAATGCCATCCATATTCATTGGCCGGAGTTTTTTCAAGCAGATGGGACCCTCAAAACACTGCCTGCTCTCAATTCACTGTTAAGCCAAAATGAAATCCGTCCGAACCAGCAAATCATCGTTTATTGCACAGGCGGGGTTCGATCGGGCATGGCCTATTTTGTTTTCCGTTATTTGGGCTTTAAAGTGAGAAATTATGATGGCTCCTGGTGGGACTGGAGCCGGTCTTCTTTTCCTGTGGAACACAGTGGATGACAGAATTTACGGAAGTGGCCGATCTTGGGGAAGTTCCCCCCGGAGAAAGAAAGCGTGTTGAGGTTAATGGCGAACTCATCACCCTTTTTAATATAGAGGGGGAACTGTTCGCCATTTATGACCGGTGCCCACACAAAAAAACCACTCCTCTCGTACGAGGCACCTTAAATGGTCTTGGGGTAAAGTGCCCCAATCACGGATTCCGCTTCGATCTTAAAACGGGAGAATGCGACCGGGGCTCAGAATGGAACACACGGATTTATCAAGTTAAAATAGACAACGGCAAAATTCTGTTAGGCCCTGCTATCAACAAAACCTGATTCCCCTAATGGGAACCTTCATCGCGCCGTTGGGAAAAACCGTCATCCCGATAGCCGCCACCAAGGCCACCACCGGAGCCTTCTTCCATAGGCATACTGGCGCGCCGGCCGAGTGACTTCGAACCATGTTTCATCGCTTCATTATAATGTTTCAACGCTTCCTTGGCATGTCGCAAAGCCATGGGGCCATGAGTTCTCAACTGCTCACTGGCATCCGGCATTTGCAGGCTGAACTCCAAATGTTTGACCATTTCCTCCAAGTGAAGGTATCCCTCTTCGCCGTGGCCCAGTCCCACACTGGCATGACCACCAGATTGCGCCCAGACCGGGTTTCCAGCCAAGAAAATTGCCGCGAAGAAACATGTACCCGCTATAATTTTTGAGTAAAACCGTTCCATCGTTTTAACCTCCTAAATACATCGTTCCCTTGCTCATAGAAACGTTTTGGCTATATACACAAAAAGCTCTTAATAATATCTGCCAATAAAACGGACTTGTCAACCTACAAGAAAAGGAATAAAAAAAGCCCCTGGAAAAGATATCCAGGGGCATAAAATAATCTTAGTTAGGAATTGGCCATCAAACCTGGGTCCGCATCACTTCCTGATAGGCCTCAACAATTTTATTCCGCACCTGCATGGTCAACCGGAATGCAAGATCGGCTTTTCCCACAGCAATCATGGTTTCATGAATATTGCGGGTATCGCCCGCAACAAAATCCTGGATGGCAACATCCGCGTCTTTCTGCAAAGTATTAACCTTGTCCAGAGATTGCGCAAGAGTATCGGCAAAAGATGGCCCTTCCGTTTCTGCACCGACCTTAGACGGATTCAGCCCCTGGGAAGGCCCCGCTCCTTGTAACGCTTTTAAATTGCTGGATACGGTAATATCTTTCATAATTTATGCATCAAAAATATAATATCTATAACAAATCTATTATAACTCTTTAAAATTTAAAAAACTAGGTTTTCCTTAAACCAGAGCCTTATTGTTGCGGTAATTCGGTAACGGCACTACGGACTGTTGCCCCTCTTTTCATCATCAACTGGACAGTTGCGTTATAGAGGATCTGGTTTTCGGCCATTTTTGCCATTTCATTGTCAATATCCACATTATTTCCGTTGGATTT
>ERZ651768.2653-NODE-2653-length-12263-cov-3.003939_pt1 | contig 12263 bp, 10 predicted proteins | sample MGYA00514754_ERZ651768 | MGnify/ENA metagenome assembly ERZ651768 | reverse complement strand
CTCTTCCAGCTCATTTTTTTTTCTGAGCTGGGCTGCCAATGCAATTACATCTATCGTCTCATTGGCCTCAAACTGTCCCCGCATAACGGCAAAGATTTTCTTATGGGTAGACTTATAGAAGTCCTCTTCCCTTAGAATTTCAAGGACTTTGGCGATCGCATCTTCGGAGTGCAGGCAGGCCCCTAAAACACTCTGTTCGGCCTCCTTATTATAAGGAGGCAATTTATTCAGAGAAATGTCGGTCAGGACATCAGCCATAATTCTATCAGGGTAACAGTCCACTCTTATGGGAGGGAACTAGCAAGAACTCATCAAGCCGAAGGCATCGTTGCTAGCGGTAAAAAGCTATTGCTAGTTGCCCCTGTGGATCCCAGAAGCCTTTTTATTCTTTAGCTTCCCGCTCTTGTTAAACTTCCGGGGCGGGCTCGGCAGGCTCCTCGGCGGGTTCTGCAACTTCCTGCTCCGCTTCAACAACAAGCTTGATTTCCGCCGTCACTTCAGAATGGAGTTTGACAGGAATTTTATATTCTCCGGCTTTTTTAATCGGCTCGGCAATCTGAATTTTACGTCGGTCAATATCAACACCCTGGACTTTGAGCAAATCCGCAATATCCTGTGCCGTTACGGAGCCAAACATTTTTCCAGTATCGCCGATCTTTTTCTTAACCGTGCAGGTCACCTTTGCAATTTCATCAGCAATAGCCTGTACCGTCGCGATCACCTTTTTAACCTTGGACTGAACCACAAGTTTTTGATGATTAAAAGCCTTAAGGTTATTGGGAGTCGCAAGCAAAGCCTTGCCCTTGGGGATCAAGAAGTTCCTGCCATACCCGTCTTTAACCTCTACCTCGTCACCACAGAACCCGAGGCCATCCACATCTTCCTTTAACAACAGCTTCATAAATTTTTCCTTTCCTCAGGACCAGAGTGTTTTCATTGTATATCTGAAGCTTTCCTCAGCTTTCTAAAATCCGCCCAGATATCGAACACGCCTAATCCAGCCACCAAACCTATTAAAAGAGGTTGCACAAATATTAATATAAAAAGAACAAACCAAAAGAAAACCTGCACATTCCTGGCTTTCAGAAAATACACGACAATACTGAGTCCCTGGGTGAAATAGATAACAAGCACAACCAGAAAGACATTCAGGCCTGCATCCGCAACCATGCCCTGCCCCAGGAACAAAGCCGCTGCGGACAATATGAAACCCCAAATCAAGTTCTCCGAGCAAAGCCATTCGGAGAATGCTCCTCCAGAAAAAAGGCCCGGCCCATAAAGTCGGGTCCAAGCGATCCGAACCAGTGCATAATTGGCCGCTGAACCAATCAATGACCCGATAAGTAAAAAAGCGGGATAAGATGCCGCAAAACCTTCTGCCGTTCGTTCTGCGAATGCCTTCATATCCGCAACTTCCGCTTTATTCTCGCCTACGGACTCAAAGGCTTCCATCGACTGGGAAAAATGGGCGCGAAATTGCTGCTCAAAAAACTCTTTAACTGAAGTATCCTGATCGCCGAACAAGACCAATAAAAGTACGATCGATACTAAACCCGAAGCCAAAGCACTTATGGCTATGCACCTGTCACACGGCAACTTGATTCGGATCATCTCTCCCAATAACAAGGCCATCAGCGCATATTCAGCTAAAAATAACATTGCCTGATTAGCCCCGACCAATAACAGGAGCACCACAAAAACCAACGCAATCAGGGCCATGCCAACCTGCCTGCCCCTTTGCAGGTATATAAAGACCAGAGGGAAAGGGGATAAAACCCCAATCAACGCCCCCAATGGAGGAAAAACCATCAGGGCAAAAAAAAGAATAAAAACAAGAATTACAGGCAACAGCAGGTTTTTAGGTTGTGACGGCTCAGCCAAAACTAATGCTCAACGGCAAACGGCAACAAGGCAATGCTTCTGGCTTTTTTGATTGCCCGAGTCAAAATCCTCTGGCACTTGGCGCAATTTCCTGATATTCGCGAGGGCACAATCTTGCCTCTTTCGGAAATCAGCGGCTTTAATGCCTTTATATCAAAAAAGTCAATATAAACCTTACTTTGGTCGTCGTTGCAAAACCTGCAAATCCTATGAGAAAAAAATGAACGCTTTTTGGTATCAGGCATATTTACCTTCTTCTTAATTATTTTATTAAAATGGAATGTCGTCAGCGGATGGACTGGAAGTAGAACCCGTATCCATACTCACCTTTTCCCCCTGACGGGTCAAAAACTGGACATTATTGGCGACCACTTCAAGTTTGCTCCGCTTCTGTCCACCATCTGCTTCCCAAGTCTGGTAATTCAGACGGCCTTCAAGAAAAACCAGGCTGCCTTTATTCAGGTATTGGGCGCAATTTTCACCTTGCTTGGCCCAAACTGTGATATCGACAAAACAGACCTCGTCTTTCCATTCCTCGCCCTGCTTGAACTTGCGGTTGACCGCCAGACCAAAACTGGCAACTGCGGCACCACTTGCCGTATAACGTAATTCCGGGTCCCGAGTCAGATTGCCCATCAGAAGTACCTTGTTGAACGAAGCCATATCAGATCCTTACTGTCAGTTTGTTAATCAGGAGTCTTCATCATCTTCATATTCACCGTTATTCGCGGCTTTGGCAGCATCCTTTTCCTCTTCAACCTGTTCAGTTTCATTGCCTAATGCTCTCTCCAGCTCATCATCTGTCAACCGGAGCACCATGAATTTGATGATCAAGTCGAACAGCCTGTATTTACTTTCCAGAGCAGCAACTTTAGCGGAATCAAGGGTATGATAAATATTCAGGTATATCCCAAATCTATTTTTCCTTATCCGATAGGCAAGACGTTTTTTACCCCACTTTTCGATTTTAAGGCACGCCCCTCCATTACTCTTGATGAACTCGCCTATTTTTTCAAGGGCTCCATCAGCGCGGGGTTCGTCAATATCGGGTTTAAGAATTAGGACACTTTCGTAAGATCGCAATGCAGACCTCCTCATGGGTTAAGAATAGCCCCAGATTTAATCTGGAGCGAGGGGTTAATATGCGCAAACATGCGCAAACAAATGAATGGATTTAACGTTACTTATTTATTCACTATATAATGATTTTGAGTGAAAGAGGAATTTTTACATAGTCACTCTACAAAATCAAGAGATTTTCAAACGCTCCTTACAGGAGAGGACAAGTTGGAGGGCTAGTGTAAAAAACGCAATTGCATTTACTTGCTTTACGAGTATCGACCTGTTGCTCCCGGTGGCTCGCCGGCCCTTAAATTGATGTATTTCATCAAAAATCAAAATTTTATGGCGATGAACCCCGTCTCTTCCTTCATTCAAAATATGTCACGGATTGTAGCAAGTTTATGTTGCGCAATGATGATTATACTCCTGCCTGCCTGCGACCTTCCCCAACCCCCGCCTGACTTGTTCTACAAATTTGATGTCATGCCGGTGGGCCAGGGCCCGTCCCATTTATTAACCGCCGACTTGAATCTGGACGGAGAACCGGACCTGGTTTCCGTCAATGCTAAAAACAGCACTCTCGCTATCCTTTACGGTAAAGGCGACGGCAGTTTTCATTCGGCTTTAAATATAAACGTAGCCGCCGAACCCACCATGTCGGCGGTGGGAGATATCGATAGAGATGGCTACCCAGACCTTGCGGTCAACGCCCGTGGCGCAAAAATGTTTGTAGTACTCCTTGGCAACGGTGACGGAACTTTCAGAAGACCCATCCCCATCAAAACCGGAAAAGTCCCTTTAAATATTATTCTGGGCGACTACAATCACGATGACAAACTGGATGCCGCCGTCACCTTGACCTTTGACAAAATGGAATTGTATATGGGTACAGGAGATGGCTATTTTAAAAAAGGGGAGACGTATCTGACAGGCTCCCGATCCTTTTCCGGGGTCACGCAAGACTTCAATGGAGACGGGCACCTGGACATTGCTCTGGCCGCCAGCAGTTCCAGCGCCAGTTCCATTCGACTATTTTTGGGGAATGGGGATGGCACTTTTCAGAAACCCAAACGGCTGGCTGATAAATTAGTGCCTCTGGCGCTGATCGCCAGTGACATGAATGACGATGGGAAAACCGATCTGGTTTTTGCTTCGGGCCAGGGAGACAATTTATACATGCTCTTTTCGAACGGGGACGGCAGTTTCAAGGACCCTATTGCCTTTTCAGGCGGGGGTGGACCCTTTGCTCTCACCACTGGCCATTTTAATCCAGACAAGTTGAAGGATGTCGCAGTCGCCAATTCCCGATCCAGCAGTTTTTCATTGGTAATCCGCAATGCCAATGGAAACTTCAGGTACCCCACCCGTGATTATGTGATCGAAGGCGGCACTATATTAGCCATTACCAGCGGCGATTATAACCACAGCGGTATGAGCGATATCGCCGTAGCCAGCAACGCAAAACATACCATCGAAATCTACCTGCAAAGACGAATTTTTACCCGCTAGCGTGGATATTGGATGAGTAAATGAGCATGGAAAGGACTTCATCCATATTTCCCCCTCATCCTAACATTCTCCCTTCAGGGGAGAAGGAACTTTTAGCTCCCTCTTTCTCAAAGAGGGAGCTAAACAAAACCATGTTCTCTTAAGCCGCCAAGATGGTTTGAGAGCAGTAAAAAGTTATTACTTATTGCCTCCCTCGTGTTATATCGCCTTATTTTTTTTCATGCCCCGGAGGGGTACTAGAGGGCGGTTTTTTCTGTATTCCTACTTGCTGGAATATATTGCCCATCACGCCCAAGAAATTAGTCTGTTCCTGTCCCAGTATCTGGGCGTTCTTCTTTTCCTGATTAAAAATATTCAGGCGAATCTCCTGAGGCCTATCCAGAAGTTTATCCAGAGCCTTGCCTGTTTGCACCGGAGCGTGGCAGGTATTTTTTTGGCAAAGATAAACGGTGGGCTCACCTTTTTCCGCAGTTTTGCCTTCTGCAAGCGGTAGCAAATCCCCGGTGGATTCTTTCTCATTCCAAAGGGTCACTTTGTTCGGACGGTAATCGGTATGCAGCGTTTTCCACATTTCATCGAAGGAGGAATGATCTCTGGGACCAGCAAATACCACCTCGACGGGCGGGAGATTAAACGCGCTCATTGCGGACAAAAGTCCTGTGAATCCGACAGGACTTCTTTCCATCATTCCGCTAAAAGATTTAAATGTTTCTTCAGTTTTGCGGATATATGTTTCCTCCCCTGTGAGTCGCCCCAGTTTCAACAGTGCCTGCGCCGCAATCGCGTTCGCGGATGGCAAAGCTTCATCGGCAGGGTTTTTCAGTTTGGAGATTAATTGTTCCCCTGACCGGCCAGACAGGAAGAAGCCCCCTTCCCCCTCATCCCAGAATTCACCAATCATGGTAGTAGCCAACTCCTTGGCCCGCTCGATCCATCTGCTGTCCAGCCCCGCTTCATAAAGCGTGACCAGCCCTTCCAGAAAATAGGCGTAGTCATCCAGACACCCGTCTATCTTACTTTGCCCGTCTTTATAGACTCTTAACAATTTTCCAGAAACCCATTGTCGGGACCAGATAAAATCAGCGCAACGGGTGGCGGAATCCAGGTAACGGGAATCCCCTAACACGGAAGACCCATGCGCCAGGGCCGTGATCATGAGTCCGTTCCAGGCGGTGATTATTTTTTCATCCCGCGCCGGTTGCGGCCTTTTTTCACGCGCCTGAAAAAGAGTTTCCCTGGCCTTTTTTAAAATATGATCGGCTTCAAAAATGGGGATGCTTTCGGCTTCGGCCAATTGTTCGACCCGCTCGCTGATATGCAGGACATTGCGCCCGTCAACATGGCCCCTGGCAACCAGTCCATAAGCCCTGGCAAAGACCTTGGCATGTTTGGGACCCAACAGATTCATGACCTCCTTCAATTCCCATGTGTAGTAGGTTCCTTCACTCCCTTCCGAGTCCGCGTCCTGGCTGGCATAAAACGCTCCCTCCGGGGAAGTCATTTCACGAAAAAGCCAGGAAAAAGTTTCTCTTGGAATAGTTTGATAAATGTCCTGCTTGGTGGCCTGAAACATATCCAGAAAAAGTTTTGCTAAAAGCCCATTGTCATAAAGCATTTTTTCGAAATGAGGAACCCGCCACTGGCGGTCGGTCGAATAACGGTGAAACCCGCCCCCCAACTGGTCAAACAATCCGCCTTCCGCCATGGCCGTCAAGCTCTTGTCAAGAATGTCCAGGGAATCTCCGGTTTGGGCCCAATGCCACAATAAAAGGGTATAGTGCATGGGTTCGGGAAATTTCATTCCTGAGCCAAATCCTCCATAATCCTCATCAAACCTGTCTGACAAAATTTCCACCGCTCCTCGAACCAATTGGTCATTGGGAACTCCTCGGCCCTTGCCTGCCCGGTTTTCCAGGGAAATCTTCTGCAGAATATTTTGTGCGCGGGCTTCCAGTTGATCTTTGTTGCCGGTGTAATGATCGTGCGCCTGTTGCAGGATCTGAGCAAACCCGGGGCGGTTATATTTAGCAAAAGGGGGGAAATAGGTTCCGCCCAAATAGGGCTTCTGATCAGGAGTGAGAAACATACTGAGCGGCCACCCACCATGACCGGTCAATGCCACTAGGGCTTTCATATATAAAGCATCCACATCCGGCCTCTCCTCCCTGTCCACCTTGATATTTACAAACTTCTCATTCATGATTTTTACGATTTCTTCATTTTCAAATGATTCATGGGCCATGACATGGCACCAGTGGCAAGCGGAGTATCCAATACTGAGGAAAATGGGCTTATTTTCCTCTTCGGCCTTTTTTAAAGCTTCCGAGCCCCAAGGATACCAATCAACCGGATTGCTGGCATGTTGCAGTAAATAAGGACTGGTTTCGTTTTTCAAACGATTGGAAATATCTGAATCGACCACAATAAATACGCCTTTCTGAAACAAAATTGGGAGTAGTCTTCAGGATACAAGAAAAAGAAGTAGGGATAAACCTACCAGAGAAAACAGGGGAAATAAAGGAAGGAAAAAATTACAGGAGGTCTATTTCTTTTCTAATCCATACCGATACTGATGAAAAAAATCGCGAACGCTTTCATATTCATCCAGAGCACTTTCTTCTAACTGCTTTTTGTCATCCACGATAAACGAGGCAGCATTGACATTTTCCTCAACAGCAACCCCAACACTGACACCACCCGGAAGGAATACAAAGGTTGGACTCATGAAAGAATCCGCCGCCCTCCCAAATACGTTTCGAGCCGTAGAAGGTCCAAAAAGTGGCAGAACCACATAGGGTCCCGTTGGCACACCTAAGTACCCCAGAGCCTGGTCAAAATCTTCGTTGACGTCTTGGATATCATATTCTTCACCGGCCACATCCGCCAGCCCACCTAGCCCGAATGTCGTGTTGATCAAGGTCCGTGCCAGAACACGGCCGGATTTTTCAAAATCCAACTGAATCAAACTGCTGACAAATTTGACAGGAAACATGGCATTGGAAAAAACATTTTTCAAAGCAACGCGAAGGTTCTCATGCACCGTATCCCGGTAACCCCTGGCAACCGGCTCCAGCAGATTGTCGTATATGGTTTCATTGACCCCGAACATCCAACGGTTATAACCTTCAAAAGGGTCTGTCATTATGGGAAGGTCCTTGGTATCTCCAGCAAAAGGATCTTCCAGGTCTTTGTAGTCTTCCGGATCCTGAGAGGATTTGACTATTCCCTGAGCCGTTTCAATGGGCGAAGAATTATCAGGACTTCTGGGAACCCTCTTTTCGAGCTTTATGGTAACTTCTGAGGTTTGCGCGAAAATATCCTCACCGATGTCGATAATAAAATTAGGTGCCCTGGAATCAAAATCCGAACCACTGACCAAGGAAAAAGATGAAAACCAAAAAACCAAAAAGAATACCGAGAGCAAAAAGCCCTTACCTAATTTTTTAAAATCTCTCATCAGCACCTCCTGTAAAACCTGAATTTATTAGAAACCCCTGTTTATAAAATAGCAAATTGCTGAAAAGACCATGGTTACAATCACTGACAAGTAATAATGAACCCATAATCAATTCAATTTCAAGCAATATTTTCAGTATTTGCAATTTTGACACAAAACCTGCTCTCAAAAAATATTCGCATTTCTTGTGCCAACATCAGATTAGTCGTTATAAAAACCTGAACATTTCAAGGATTTTGGACCGGTTCTGGAAAAGCCTTAGATAAACGGTCTGTAAAACTCTGTTGCAGGGAAATATTATCGGCCCGGGCTTTATGAACCATTTCCCAGGCACGCTTATATTTCTGTCGTTGGTATAAAACATCAATCAGGATTTCATAAGCCTGGCTGTTGAACCGGTTTAACATCAGGCTCTCTTCCAACTTGGAAACAGCTTCTTCCAGCTTTCCCAAGGCACTCAGGGATGTTCCCCAATAGGCATAAGCATTACTGTGCTCGGGGTTGATCTCCAGCACCGTTCTGTAATGGCCAATGGCATCCTCAAATTTTTTATCCATTGCCAGCGTCAACCCCCAATACAGATGGGCTTTTTCATCGGTAGGGTCCTTTTTTGCCGCAAGAATAAAATGGTCGATGGCTTCCGCTCTCTTACCCATCTTGACCAAAGAAATCCCCCACCATGTCTGGATTTCGGCATGATCCGGATTCCTTTCGCCGGCTTTCCGAGCTATATCCACAGCGTCCTGGTATTTACCCAGCGCGTTCAGCTCACGAACTAATTTGACCGGATCTATTTGAATTGTTTTTTCGGCTATTTTCTTTTGTTCTTCAGCCGCTAATTGATATGCCGCGTCTACCTGCTCACTGGCTTTATCCATCTCACCTTGGAAAGCAAGCACCAAAAAGCCGGCAACAATGACGACCATGCAAAGGGACCACAGAGCTTTAATTTTTCCGGGCATTGGACCTTAATTCTAGTTACTGGAAAATTTATCCGGCAGGATCATCGACCAAGAGGAACAATCGCTGCTGAGTATACCAGTTTTCCGTTTAAAGTTTATTTAATATTTTTTCCGCTCTCGGCTGTAGGTTTTCATAACCCGGCCGTAGGGGTGCCAACTTCAAAAATGTCTCTAAATGTTTTTTGGCCAATCCGGGATTCCGGGTTTGATATTGGACCCCCAGGTAATAATGAGTTGGCGGAAAAGCCGGATCCCATTCCAATGATTTATTAAACTCCTGAATGGCCCTTTCAGAATCCTTTTTAAACGCATACGCCAACCCAAGATACAGGCTGACTTCCTGATCCCCTGCGTACCACTTTAACGTATCACGCAAAACCTTGATGGCCTTATCGGGCTGGCCGGAAAATACATGGAGCCTGGCTAAACCAATGGAGCCAAACACATAAAACGGGTTGATCTCAAGAGTACTCCGATAAGCAGACTCGGCCTGGCCCACCAACTTGAGTTCAAGAAAAATATTACCCATGTTGTAATAGGTCATTACATGTTCAGGGTCCAATATCAGGATCTTCTTATAGCTTTGCAGAGCCCGGCTGATGTCGCCGACATTAAACGCCTCCATAGCCTGGCCTAAAAGCCTCTCCAGTTTGGCCTTCCTCTTGATATCTTTAATTTGGCTTTCAGACCTTTGTAACTTTAAAAGCTTCACCATCACCTTTTCACGGATGCCAGCATCGATTTGCGAAAAGTTAATAAACTCAGGCTCCAGTTCAATAAAGGGCGTCAACTGCCTTACCAAAACCGCCCGCTCATCTTTGTAAACATATTCTGGAGCGTTGAACTCGAGCAAGGAATTATCATCGGTATGTAAGGGAGCCACAGCGCTGAACTCCAGCAATTTTTCCCGGGACATAATCATTAGGCTCAAAAGGTCCGGGATATTATTGATACTAATCCGGTGCAAATCGCGCCCCACGGTTTCGTTCGACAAATATTGCCGGGCTTTTTCATAGGACAAGCTGTATTCCTCATCAGACCCAATCAGAAGATAATCGTCTCCCGCTATGGATTCCCACATACTGACAAAGGGAAATTCCTCACTGAAGGATCGGATAATGGATTTAAAACTATCTGGCGACATATTGGTATGAACCCAGATGCAGGCCACCCCACCCGGATTCAACCGCTCCTTCAGCAATTTGAAAAAGTTCACGGTAAATAAAGCCCCCACCCCCGAAATCCAGGGATTAGAGGGTTCCGAAATAATTACATCATAGGTACGGCCAGAAAGGGCTATATGATTGCGTCCATCTTCGAGTTTCAGGGTCACTCTATCGTCATCCAGTGCATGGTGATTAAAGGGATCAAAAAACCGGGAACCCTCGATGACCGCAGGCGAAATTTCGACAAGCGTGATCTCATTAACGGGAAACTGTTCCACTGCCCCCAGAGTGATTCCGCTCCCCTGCCCGACCACCAGGACGGATTTGGGATCAGGATGAAACAGCATGGGAAGATAGCCGGAAAGCAATTGCGTTCTCATATCCAGAGCCAGAGAGGCATCGGTCTTTCCGTTCACACGCAGGAAAATATTCCCGGATACAGAAAGTTCGGTTGTCACCGTTGTATGCATCCCTTCCTTGAAAAAAAGGATTTTATTTTTCTTCAACTCAGCTTCTTTAAGGTCCGCAATGCGGTAAGGCATAAAGGAGCCGCTGGAAATCACAGATTTATCCCACGGCCCAATGGATTTTGCCGCCAATACACAAAAAATCAAAAACACAGGTAGAGCGTAGATCTTTGCGCTAAGGTTGATCCGGGAGCCCAGCATTAGTATCGCGGTTCCCAGCAGAACATTCAGAAACACCCCGCTTATGATAGTGGTCTGCAATCCTAATTCAGGTATCAGGATAAAACCCGCAACAAATGATCCTACAATGGCACCGATGGTATTACAGGCATAGATTCGGCCCACATGGCGGCCCAGTGTTTCCAGCTTTCGAGCCGTCAGTTTAATGACCAAGGGAAACTGAGCTCCCATAAAAAAGGTGGGTATAAAAAGCAGAGCAAAAATGATCAGGAAATTTGTCATTTGAATTAATTCAAATTGCAATCCCCAATTTTCATAAATCCAGCGGTTGACAAAAGGGATAGTGCCAAACAGGGGAATGATTAAAAGAGAAGATATTCCTATAGTTATTTGAGTGAACCCATAGACCCTCATTAGGTCACCGAATCTGGATAAGAGCCGGGAAAAACTGGCTGTTCCCAATGCCAGCCCCAATATGAAAGCGGTCAGAATCAGGCTAAAGGCATAGACGGAGGAACCCAACAAAAGGGACAAAATACGGTTCCAGGCGATCTGGTAGACCAGAGCCGCTATGCCCGAAAGCCCAAAGCTCAAGAGGATTAATTTTTCCCTGTTATCAAGAGGTGAGAGGGAGTTCTCCGGTTCATGGGTGGTGGAGCCTTTTACGGGGGGCCTGAATATCAGGAAAATAACAGCAGATATGGTAAGGTTCAACAGGGCCGTAATCCAGATAGTGGATTGGACTCCCCAAAGCCGCATGAAAACAAATGCTGAAGCCCAAGCCCCAAAAACCGCACCAAAGGTATTAATAGAATACAAGGTTCCCACATCTTTTCCGATATGGGCTTCCTCCCGAGATACAAACTTGCTGAGCACCGGCAAGGTCGCACCCATGAAAGTGGCGGGAACGATTAAAATCGCCACACAAATAAAGAAGCGGATCATGCTGGCCTGGGTATAAGAATCTCCCCAATTGAGGTAAATCCACTTGAATACGGGGAAAGCCAAATCAATCAGGCTGGGAATGAGTAGGCAATATAAACCGATTCCCAACTCCAGGAAGGCGTAGGCGGTTAAGGGGTTTAAAAACCTCCTGTCAATCACCTTGCCCCCGGCATAACTCCCTAAGGCAAGTCCTCCCATGAAGGCGGTCAGGACGGTGGCAATAGAATAGTGGGTGTTTCCCATCACCAAAGTGAGCAAACGGGTCCACACCACTTCGTAGATCAGCCCGGTCGCGCCGGAAACGAAAAAAAACAGGAAAATCCAGATTCGCGGCGGAGTACCTCCGCGGGTAACTTGCAATGTCATTATGTTGTGGGGAACGGTTTCTCAGCCCAACGAGCTAATACTTATTGGCCCCACGCCCAGTAGGGATTATTTAGGATCTTTTGAACGGCCGCAACGAAAGCCCAAAATACTATCCTTTCTTCCAGGCGAAGCGGCAAAACGTGTAGCAGTACGGATATCCACGCTTCTCGCGTCCCACGAGCCGCCCCGGAAAACGCGGTTTTGTTTATTCTCGGGACCAGTCGGGTTCATCATCGGGGCCTTTTTATAATAAAACTGGTCATAGAAA
>ERZ651768.2649-NODE-2649-length-12289-cov-7.457173_pt1 | contig 12289 bp, 12 predicted proteins | sample MGYA00514754_ERZ651768 | MGnify/ENA metagenome assembly ERZ651768 | reverse complement strand
GTGAGGTATAAAAAACATTACCTTTTCCATATTTTTTCTTCCACACTACGGGCATAGAAAATCCATCAATCCAATAAACATTTTTGCCACTAAATGTTGTTTCGGCTAAAACCTCATTTGCTGGATCGACATGCATATAGTACTGTTCAGAGTGAACTTTAAAATCACTTAGCCCATATGTTATGGGATCTTTGTGATTGATAATATTGACCTCGTAATCAATTATGCCGCCGGGATGGGCTACCCATTGTCCTCCTACCATAAACTGATAGTCAGGATTATTTCTGAATGCATCGGCTAGTCCTCCGTGCCAACCTGCAATCGCGACGCCCCTATCCCTAACTGCACTCAAAAGCATCTTTTCTTGCTCTTCTGTGATTGAAGACATGGTATAAATCTGGATGACGAGATCGATAGAATTCATTAAGTCCCCATCAAGATAAGAATCAAGGGAAGGAGATACTGTTACCTTGAATCCTTCATCCCTAAGCCAGGGGACAAATAAATCACGACATTTTTCAGGTTCATGACCCTCCCATCCACCATAAACGAACAGCACCGATTTTTGCTTACCTAAAGGCCCATTTTGTCCGTTTGCGACAAAAATTAAAGAAAATGATATTAGTATTATGCGCCAGTTATACCAGATTTTTTTTATATCATAAAGGATTCTGATCATTTATTCTCCAACCTGTATTTTTGCAATTTGTGTTAGGCAGGTGCCACAGGCTGTGAAAAGCTCTCTTGGACTGTAAATTACCAAGAGGAGTGAATCCAAGGTTCAATTTTCTATGGGAACTCTAATCATTCGGCCACCGGGTGGTCACTTTTCTCAGGTTTGTCCAGAAAGAGAGGCCGCTGGTTCCCGTAATATCCCCATGGCCGTACTTCGACTGATTCCATCCACCGAAGCTGAATGGATCGCGAGGGACAGGGACACCTACATTCACACCCACCATGCCGGCACTGGCATTTTCTGAAACATACCGTGATACCGAGCCTGAAGTCGTAAACACAGAAGCGGCGTTGCCGTAAGGTGAACCATTTTCGATCTCAATCGCTTCTTCCAGTGAACCTGCCCGGATAATAGTAAGTACCGGCCCGAAAATTTCTTCCTGAGCACATGTCATATCCGGTTTTGCCTGATCAATAATAGTCGGTCCCAGCCAATAACCGTCTTCATAGTTATCCGGTGGATCCACATTTCGGCCGTCAAGAATGATCTGCGCACCGTCCTGCTCAGCCTCGTCAATCATGGAACTGATCCTGTCTCTGGCGGCGGCACTTATAACAGCACCCATATCTTCACCCAGCTTGAGGTTGCGAGAATCATCCACAATGGCATCGATGATGCCGTCGACATTTTCTACCCCCACCATAACGCTAGCGGCCATGCAGCGCTGACCTGCACTTCCCATGGATGAACTGATGACACCGTTGACAGTTGTTGGTTTATGCGCATCTGGAGTAACAATAAGATGATTTTTTGCACCGCCAAGGCATAGTGCCCGTTTTCCGTTTGCAGTGCTCCGGCTATAAACAATTTCAGCAACTTTCGAAGATCCAACAAAAGCCACAGCCTTAATGTTGGGATGATCGGTAATGGCCTCCACGGCATCTTTGGTGCCGTTTAACACACTGAAAACACCGGCGGGAAGCCCCGCTTCACCCATCAGTTCAGCCATCTTCAGGGCTGAAAGAGGTGTCTGTTCTGACGGTTTGAGGATAAAGCAGTTGCCCGCTGTAATGGCGATGGGGATCATCCAGAGCGGGACCATAACAGGAAAATTGAACGGTGTAATACCTGCCACAACACCTATCGGTTCGTACAACGATTCACAGCTGACGCCTTTTGATAAAGTCAACACTTCACCTCTCAGGACGTTTGTGAAGGAAGTGGCAAATTCGATTACATCTATACCACGGTCAATGCTCCCTTTTGCTTCCGGTATGGTTTTGCCATTTTCCAGAGCCACGAGTTCAGCTAATTTTTCATAATCTCGCTCCATGAGTGATTTGAGTTGGAACATAACTTGAGTTCTTGTTCCAACAGGTGTATCTCGCCAGGCTGGCCAAGCTTTGCTGGCGGCCTCAACGGCGGCGTTAAGATCATCACCGCCTGAGAGGGGAATTGATGCAATCTTCTTTCCCCAGTACGGTGTGGTCACATCCAAATTCTGGGATGAAGTTGAAGCAGCATCACACCCACCGATCCAGTTACCTTTTTCTCCAAAATCTTTAAATGTTATCTCATTCAATGGTACAGGTGACCTTTTAACAGGTGGTTTGAATTAGCATCTAAATTCTGAAACTGTTTCGGAAACCTAAGAGGTGAGTTCCTCGCGGATGATGACGAGTATGGCTGCTTGCGGAACAATGAGATACTTCTTTTCTTCCACGTTGATTTCCACAGAAGCTTTTTTAAGGAAAAGAGCGTAGTCTCCTGTTTCGGCCTGAGGGGGAATGTAACGGACATTCTCCATTTCAGATTTCCAAGGCTCTTCCTCTACACTATTTGGATCGGAAACCGGGAGCCCCGGACCCACTTCAACCACAACACCGCCCCAGACGTCCTCTTTTTCCATTACCGTAGGCGGAAGGTAGAGCCCCGCCGGGGATTTTTCCGCCGATTCATCAGGCCGTATCAGAACACGGTCGCCAATTACGATTATTCTTCTTTTTCCTACTCGCATCGTGTCACGCAAAAGTAATGATTTCTTCCTTATCAAGTAATAGATTTGTCATATATGACAGATGTGAGGAAACTTCCTCTATGCGGGTTAGTTCTGTAATGTATGGCCCAAAAGTCGAATCAGCGGTCAGGCGTAGCCTGTAATCCTGATTAATCCCAACATCTTCCTTTATGTTTAAACGCGTCCTCATACTCGCCAAACCCCACTGGCCTCTTTTGCTTGTTTCCATTCTGTCCTCGGTGGTTTTTGTCTTTTTCAATTCTCTCTCCATCTGGCTCACTGCCTCTTTTATCAGCAACATCCTCACCGATTTCGAAACACTTCTGAATAATCAGGCTGAACTTCTTTCTGCTTCTGAGCGAACAGTGAACGAGACACTGAAGATGTGGACCAACAGGTTGATTTTAGACACTACGGCCCTGGGGACTCTCAAGAAACTGTGTCTTTCAATTTTCTTTATTTTTATTTTGAAAAATATTTTCCTCTATCTGAAGAATTTCTTTGCCGGGCTCATGCAGATCAAAGTTATCACCGATCTGAGAAATTCTCTTTTTGACCATCTCACTTCCCTTTCCCTTTCTTTCTTCAATCGTTCCCGTGCCGGTGATCTCACATCTATCGTTTTAAACGATGTGGCTACCATGCGGAGTACCTTTTCCGTCAGTTTCCAGAAACTTCTTGTTGAACCCATCAACATAATCACATTTTTTGCACTATTGTTTCTTATAAACTGGAAGCTCACATTAGCCGCCATGCTGATTCTCCCAGCTGCTGTAACAATGATGGTTTGGGTGGGTGGGAGTATTCGCCGTAAGGCGAAAAGATCATCAAAACAGATTGCCGGTATAGTATCCATCCTTCAAGAAGTTCTTGGTGCCATCAGGGTTGTGAAGGCGTTTGTTATGGAAAAGACCGAGAAGTTGAAATTCCGGCAAGAGACGGAGAAGTACTACCGTCTCCAAAAACGCCAGATGAGCGTACGGCTTGCCTCATCACCTGTGACAGAGATGATCGGCGTTACTATGGGTGTCATTCTCTTCTGGCTGGGCGGCCAAGACGTCCTTATCGAAAGTTCTATGGAGCCGGAGGATTTCATACGTTTTATTTTATTGCTATTCTCCATCCTAAATCCCATCAAAAGTCTAAACACAGTCAATGCGGATATGCAGACAGCTCTCGCTTCAGCGGAACGTGTCTACTCTATTTTGGATACAGAATCAACTATCAAAGATGCGCCGGATGCTGAAGAAGTGAAAGTCCTTGAGAGAGCAATCTCTTTCGAAGATGTGCATTTTACCTATGATGATGGTGAAGGAGATGTAGTACGTGGTATTTCCTTTGAGATCGAGCGAGGGAAGGTTGTGGCAGTTGTGGGTGAGAGCGGTGCCGGTAAATCAACTATTGCAGATCTCATTCCCCGTTTTTTCGATGTGACTCAGGGCTCGGTTAAGCTTGATGGGAAAAACGTGCGATCCATTCAGAAGCTATCGCTCCGAGATCTTATGGGTATTGTTGCGCAGGAAACCATCCTGTTCAATGATACGATCACTAATAATATCACCTATGGTCAGGAAGGCATATCTGAAGAGAAGATTCGGGCTGTAGCAGAGGCCGCCAATGCCCTTAATTTTATCGAGGCACAGCCTGAAGGGTTTGAAACAGTCATAGGGGACCGGGGGGTGAAACTTTCGGGAGGACAAAGGCAGCGGCTTGCTATTGCAAGAGCGCTTCTCAAGAATCCGCCCATTCTTATCATGGATGAAGCCACCTCATCTCTGGACAGCGAGTCTGAAAAAAAGGTGCAGGAAGCAATTGAAAGGCTGATGCAGGATCGCACTGTTTTTGTCATTGCCCATCGGCTCTCTACAGTGGTGAACGCGGACAAAATAATTGTTCTCAGTAGAGGAAAAATTGTGGAAACAGGTACGCATGAGGAATTAATTGAGAAAAAGGGATACTATAAACAACTCTATGAGGTTCAGTTTGGTGAAATTGCCGGAGTGACTGTTGACTGAGCCAAAAGAAAGAACAGATGTACTCGTCTGCTTCGGTACACGCCCGGAGGTGATCAAACTTTCGCCGGTAATTGAGTCACTGGCGGTTGAGAGAGTCCTTTTTAAAACACTTTTTACAGGCCAACATGATGAATTGTTTGAAGATGTGGCGCATTTACTCCCCGAGCCCCATATCCGATTGGACACCATGCGAAAAGGGCAGTCACCAGGGGATGTGATGCAGCGCGTCATGGCTGAAACAGGGCCCCATTTACAGAGTGAAACTCCCCGGCTGGTAGTGGTTCAAGGGGACACCACAACAGCGGCAGCAGTGGCCCTCACCGCTTTCTACCAGCGCATTTCTGTGGGGCATGTAGAAGCGGGCCTCAGGACTCACGATCTAAATGCGCCGTTTCCTGAAGAGCTGAACCGCCAACTCATCTCAAGGGTCGCACAGCTCAACTGGGCACCTACCACCACTGCAAAAGAAAATCTCGAAGCAGAAGGGTGTGACGGTACTGTTGTTACCGGCAACACAGTGGTGGACGCTTGCCTGAAGTACAACTTTCCAGTGAAATACGGAGATAAGATTTTAATAACGCTTCACAGGCGGGAAAACTTTGGTGAAACAATGGCGGAGATGTTTCGGCAGATCGAACACCTTGCATCTTCTAACAGTGATTTGGAATTCATCTTTCCCATGCATCCTAATCCGGAAGTGGTGAAACACCGGGATCTTCTTAAATCAGTTAAAGTCATTGAACCGTTATCTTATGAGGAGTTACTCAGACTTTTAAGTGAAGTTCGCTTTGTGATATCAGATTCGGGCGGCATTCAGGAAGAGTGTGCCGCATTTCGGAAAAAAGTATTGGTGTGTCGTGATAAGACGGAGCGGCCAGAAGGGGTGGAGGCCGGTTTCGCACTTACTGTGGGTGCTGACATCGAAAGTAATTTCTCATGGGCAAACGATTCACCTGAATGGAATGGCGATAATCCTTACGGCGATGGGAAAGCTGGAGAAAGGATTGTTGCTTCTATCAAAGATTTTTTGAACAGTTAGCTTTGGGAACACCGCACAGACTGGAGGGTGAAAATGCTGAGTCAGCTCTCCAATTATTGGAGACTGTAACGGAGATTTTTGATCAGTGCAGCATCAAGTATTGCCTCACCGCCGGAACGCTTTTAGGTATTGTGAGGGAAGAGAGGCTCTTGCCCTGGGATACAGACCTCGATCTGCGCATTTTTCGTCCAGATGTGAAAAAACTCCCCCGGGCAGTGTGGAAAATTCGGTTCGCAGGCTATCTTGCCCGGATTCGTCGTCAGGAGTTCATCGACCCACCTTTGAAAAAAGGTGAAAAGAGAATAGTAAAAATTTTCCAGAAAGCTGGTTTTCTGAAAAAAGGGAAGGTGACCATGGACTGTTTCATTGCAACGCGCCAAGACAATGATTACGTCTGGTCATGCGGCGGGCCCAAGCTCTATACAAAGAAGGCGGTGCCAGCCCAGTTCTATGATGAAACAAAAGTGATCACCTTTCGAAATAAGGATTATACCGCCCCGAAAGATGTTGAAGATTATCTCACATTCCGCTATGGTGACTGGCGGACACCGGTTAAAGAGTGGGATTATACCAAAGACGACAGAGCCATCATCTCACCTGAACTGAAAAATTGACTGGACCTAAACAAGCTGTAGTTCTTCTCGCTGGTGCGGGCAGTCGTTTAGGAGTCTATACTGAGAGGATCCCAAAATGCATGGTTGAAGTGGCGGAAGAACCGCTGTTACTGAGATTACTGAATCAGCTGGAAAAATTGCCTACAGAAGAAGCTATTCTGGTGGTGGGCTTCAAGGCGGACATAATCAGAGATGCGGTGGGAAACTCTTATGGCAATCTCGCCATCACGTATGTGGAAAACGAAGAGTGGGAAACGACCAACAATGTTGTCTCTCTAGCACTTGCAACAGATTTTCTAGGAAAAGACTTCCTACTTTTGGAAGGTGATCTATTTTTCGTTGATGGCGTGCTGGATAGACTGTTGGGCCATAACCAGATGGCTGTAGACAGCTTCAGGCATGGGATGGACGGTACGGTAGTGACCACAGCCTCGGATAATTTGGTTGAAAAGTTCTATCTGAAGACCACGCCTAATCGTCCAGAGGATATCAGTAAACTCTACAAGACAGTCAATGCATACAGTTTTTCATTCGATTCATTTTTAGACAAAGTTTTGCCGCGGCTCAATCGTCTGCTTCAGAAGGGAGAGCGTAATGTCTATTATGAGCAGGCCATCGCTGATGCAGTTGACGGTGGAAGTTTAACGCTGAAGTGTGTGAAGTTCGATGAGGGCGAGTGGTGCGAGATCGATACGGCGGAAGATCTCCAGCAGGCGTGGGTGAAGTTCGGCGAATGAATTATCCCATCCTGTAATCCGTTTCCCACCTGTAGAAGAAAGAAAAAATCGAATCGGTCATCTCGAGTCGTCGCTGCCGGGTTTTGAAGGTCCGTGCTTCTTTTTCATAACTATTCCGTGCTTGAAAATCCGGCTCCTGAACCTTTGAGAGAGTGTAGCCTAATTGAACCATCTCTTCACCAGTAGCCCATTCCACAATAGAAATTTCTTCTGTGGAAAAATCTTTTTCCCACCTTCCTACAGAACTTGCGTTTAGCGGTTCTCGCGTTGCTGAGTGCCAACCCATCTTGTAGTCGGGGACTGCTCGCTGAGCGATTCCCTGGAATTGAAGCATGGCCGGATCGTAGGTTTCACTCAGAAATTGACAAACACGCTGAAGTTCTCGTTCGGGCTCGGCCAGAAGATCCTCGTACCGAAGCTCCAAATATTCATCCAGTTTTGTGTTCATTCGCGCATTTATGCCGTGCCGTATGGCTAATTTCCAGTTGAGGGCAGAGTAGTTTAGGCTGTTATTCCACCAGGGCATTTTTTTGAGTGAAGCAATAACATCACGGGGATCTCTGATAAGGTGAATGATCTGTGCATCAGGATAGAGCTGTCTGAGTTTTTCCATATGGTGGATGTAGAACGGTCGTTTGTCGCCCCACCGCTCTTTCCCGTGTTCCTGTGCGTAGCAGATCCAAGGGACAGCCAGGGCGGCACCGAGTGACTTTGATTCCAATATCCCTTTTCTTACAGAATCTTGATCGATCTCAAGATCGTTCATTTTCGTGCTTTTATCGAAATGATCAAAGAACCACACCGCAAGTTTTTCTCGATTCTTTTCCTTCTGAAGGTTCCCGAATAACAGCCGTCGTTTGTAAAGTTTCCTCAAATATTTTGTCTGAGGTGGGATGGCGATACGAGGGTGGGCATGAAGCATTAGGCGCAAAAGTGTTGTACCGGAACGTTCACTTCCGGCGATGAAGATTGGCTTTATCTCATTTGACTGACGCATGGACTTGAAGATAGGTGCGTTTTGAGGAGTGATTCAATGTTTATAAGTTTCGCTGCGTTACATTTAATCTACTCGATAACGATATCTGGAATCGCTAATGACCTCCATTCTATTTGAATGCCACCACCTCTATTATCTCCCGAATTTTCTTCCGATCATTGAGGAGTTTCAGCAAAGGGGTGGATATTCTCTTTCGGCATCCATACCGCACATCATTAACGATCTTGAACGCCGTCACCTCTGTGAGGCGGTTGAAACAGTTGGAATTGAATTCATTGATGGTGATAATGAAGCGACACGACAAGCAGAACTGAGGAGCAGAAAGTTTGATGTGGTTATTGTTGGCATCCCCGGTATGCTGGAGAAAGTGGTGAGTGACAATACGCTGGCGGTGATGGTTTATCATGGTATCGGTCTGAAAGAGAGTTATTACAGGGACAATTCGCCACGGATCAATATCAGAACCGTTGAAAGTCAGGAGCGGTATGATGAATTGACTAGGAGGGGAGAGACAAATCTTGTCCTCACAGGTTATACTAAGATAGATCCTCTCGCTTCGATGAACTCACAAAAAAATAACCAATTCCTTGAAACTCTTGACCTTTCTCCAGAGCGCCCAACGCTTCTTTACGCACCAACATTCTACCCCTCATCGGTGGAACAGGTGTTGCCTAAGCTACCAGGGCTGGCTCAGAGGATGAATGTTATCATCAAGTTGCACGGATTCAGTTGGAGCCAGCGCCGTTACAAGCATCACAGTGAACAGGCTAAGCAGATTGCCGGACAGGGTATTTATCTTGCTATCCGGGAAGATTACAATATTGTTCCTTATTATTTGGTCTCGGACATACTTCTCTCTGATATTTCTTCGACACTATTTGAATATCTGGCCCTGGATCGGCCCATAATTCAGACGACCTTCTACAAACCACGGCTTAAGCACCGAATCCTGAAATCCCGTTTGCGGAAGCGGCTCGATCTAGCACGGACTGAGAAAATTAATTTCACTCAACGTCTTGACCACCCGGAAGAACTGGAGGCTTTGGTAAGTAAAACAGTGAAAAATCCAGATAGCATGTCTAGGATGAGACAAGAAGCCGCCGATCATTACCTGTACCGTACTGATGGAAAGGCCTCTGTTCGTCTTGTAGATGCTATAGAAGAACAATGGGATAAAGACAGAAGATGAACATTGGTGTCTATATTCCCAATTGGGTGGGAGATGCTGTCATGGCTCTTCCATTTATTACACATTGTCGAGCTACTCACCAAATGGACCATATTGTTGCCATTGCTCGCGAATGGGTAGTTCCTGTATTGAAAAATAGTACAATCCTTAATGATATGTTAATAATTGGCAAGGACGAGGATAAAGGAGTGGTAGGTGCTACTCAGATCGGTCGTCAGTTGAAGTCAAAGGAGCTGGATTGTCTCTACCTTCTTTCAGGATCGTGGAGATCTGCTTACATAGGGTGGTTTTCCGGTGCCAAAGAGAGAATCGGCTACACCGGTCAGGGGCGGTCACCGCTTCTAACAGAGGTTATAACTCCGCCATCCGAAAAAATGCATCGATCCAAACAATACCTCAAATTATTGGAAGAGTATGATACAACTGCTAAACTAACCGCTCCAATCGCTGTTGCTGATGACGAGGTGTCATCCGCAAAGGTCATTCTGGAATCGCTCAATATGGCTTCTCCTTTAGCCATTTTTTGCAGTAGTGTCGCTCCATCGAGGCGACCGCCAACAACACTTTGGAAAGGAATCATCGAATTTGCCTTGAACGGTGGTGTAGATGTCTTGCTCATTGGAGGCAACAGAGATATTCCTATTGCCATGGAGCTTATGGAATATTTCCCTGCCGGGAATTTGCAGTCCGTTTGCGGCAGAACCTCTCTTCGGGAAAGCATTGCACTGATATCTCAATGTGCCGGTGCTATTGCTTCTGACTCAGGTTTGGGTCACATTTCGGCAAATCTTGGAGTACCAACTGTTTCACTATTTGGTGCTGGAGATCCTGAAATTACGGCTCCACTTGGAGACCGTACCAAAATCATTTTTCAGGACGTTTACTGCAGCCCTTGTAAAAAAAATCAGTGCCACAACAGTGATGAACCACTTCTTTGTCACACCACTATGGATCCGGGGCAGGTGTGGGAAGCGTATTTAGTTATATCAGGATCAGAAAAAAGTTAACTGTTTCTCAAAGCCCTCGTAGTTTCGGCCCCTTATGAGAGCGATCATTCTAGCAGCTGGCGTTGCCCGACGGCTTTATCCCCTCACCTTCGACAAGCCGAAGTGTCTCCTGGAAGTGGCGGGTCAACCGATCCTCGATTACCAGGTGAAAGCGTTAAAACGGGTTGGTATTTCCGAGGCTACCATTGTCGTCGGTTACTACAAGGGTATGATCATTAATCACTTGAAAACCAGTTTCGATGAATTCGAGTTCAATTTTGTCAATAATCCGCATTTCTTCGAAACGAACACCTCCTATTCACTTCATTTGTGTGAAGATGTACTTCGTGAAGGCGAATGTTTGCTCATGAATGGGGATGTTCTTTACCCTGTTGAGCTTCTCCAGAGGGTCCTCGATGACGACAAAGATAATGTGCTCGCCGTAGAAGCGAAACAGTGCGGCAAAGAGGAGGTAAAGGTAATTGAAGGTGCTGATGAGCGGATAGTAGCCATAGGGAAGGAGCTGATTGAAGAAAATTCACTGGGCGAATTCATCGGTGTGGCAAAACTGTCCGAGGCTTTTAACAGTCGGTTTGCAGATTCACTTTCACAACTCATTGAAGCGGGAGGCAAGGCCGACTACTTTGAGGCTGCTATTCATCCGCTTTTAGCCAAAATCGAACTTCACTATGTGGATGTTTCGGACTTGCCTTGCATAGAGATCGATTTCGTGGAAGATCTTGATAAAGCCGCGGAACTTGCGACTTCAGACTTGTTTAAAAGCCAACGCTAGATTCTGAACTGAAAGCTTAGACGTCCTGCCCAGTACGGCTCCAATATATCGGTTCCGAAAAAAGTGTACCTGACATTCGGGGCGATCTGGAAGTTAGCGGCCGGGCTGTAGATCATCCCCAACAGGACAAAATGTTCCCGCATGTCTGGATAATCTACCGAAGAATCATAAAGATCAATTCGCCCGAAGAGGGAAATCTGTTCTGATCTTTTCAGGGAAGCGTAAATAGCCAATATCCGTTCTTGATGATCGAGACCGGCGTCGTGCTCGATTTGAAGGTCAAAGCCAGCCCGAAGCTGTGAATTGGAAAAACCTGCAAATCCACCATACCTGTAATTCAGGTAGACATTATCTTTCCAGTCACCATAAGGTTCAACAGATCCCACAATACCAAAGTTATGGCCGGTATTTCGGGAAAGATTCTGTTCCCCTTTACTCACAAGGAGAGACATTCTTTTATAAGCATCATTTTCAGGTTTCTTGAATCCCGGACCGTTGAAGACAGCGACATTAATCAGTAAATCAGATCCAACGACTCGCCGAAGTGAGATACCAAGATCAGCAGTATCATCGAACCCGTGGAGGTTCCCCGGAAATTTTTCAATAAATCGTAGGCCCCATGTCTGTTTTAACGGGCCGAAATAGTTTGTGGGTTGGGAGCCCACCATGAACTCACCAAGCCTTGTTCGCCACGACACAAAGGCATGTTTTAGGAATACCTCCATTTTCCCATCACTAGATGATTGTGAATCAGTGGTCAAGCGAAACGAAATATTATCTGTCAACTGCTCTCTCAGATCGAGGTAGGCACGTCTTACACTGAAGGCAGGATTGATGGCTTCCTGGGTTGAACCGTTCAGATCGAAGAAAACCAGAGATGAAATATCAACTGCCGAGACCGTAGCAGTGTGAAGCAGGAGAGCCAGTAAAACAGATTGATTAAGCTTTTCCATGTGGGCGAATTTAGGGAAAATTGTCAACATCACCCCTTTTCGATTAAGAGTGAAAAGTCTAAATTAGTATTGCTATGTCAATTCAATAATGGTGGTGATAATGTCACGGCTCTTTTTTGTAAGAGACAGATGTCTTCAATAAAAATAGATCTAGATGGTAAAGCTGTTGAACTCCCGCTCATTGAGGGATCGGAAGGGGAGAAGGCTCTTGATGTTGGCCATCTCCGAAAAGAGACAGGGTATATTACTTTTGATCCGGCGTATGGCAACACC
>ERZ651768.2648-NODE-2648-length-12299-cov-6.305351_pt1 | contig 12299 bp, 12 predicted proteins | sample MGYA00514754_ERZ651768 | MGnify/ENA metagenome assembly ERZ651768 | reverse complement strand
ATCATTAGCCAGTTCGTATGCAGTGGTAACGCCAATGACACCGGCTCCTAAGATAAGGACTCTCATTAAAAAACAGAAAACTTTTGTCTAATATAGGGACTCAATAAAACAATAATTTTTGGTTAAATTAGAAAAAATATTTGAGTAATTCCCTTTGGGTACTCAGTAACACTCAAATTTGAATTTATTTGGTAAAGTCTGGGTTTACGCCCGCAGGAGATTAACCTCCCATCATCATTATTGATTTCTTGCGGGCTTTTTTCAATTAGCCCATTTCCTGTTTTGGTAAAATCACTTTCATAGTTGGATAGGGAATCAGAATATTCCGTTCATTAAATTTTTTGTAAATATCAGTATTAATCTGGTCAACTGTTCTCCCCCGTTTTTCTGGTTTATAAATCCAGAAAAGTAATTGAAGCTTTAATCCGTATTCGGAAAACTCCCGGAATCGAACTCTTGGTTCTGGTTCATCCATAACATTGGAATTGTTTTTTGCAATTGCAACGAGGAGTTCTTTTACCTCATCAATGTCCGATCCATAAGAGACTGTAAGTGTAATGCGAACCCGTTCAATTTCATCAGGGCCTCCGCTTTCATTTACAATTTTTGAAGAAGCAATCACTGAATTTGGAAGAGTGATTTCGATATCGTCCCGTGTCATAATCCGTGTACTTCTCAAGCCCATATTTTTAACGTAACCCCGTTCTCCTGTGTCTAGCAGAATGTAATCTCCTTCTTTAAACGGAGAATCAGCTAGAAGAAAAAATCCGGAAAAAAAGTTGGACACCGTGTCTTTTGCTGCGAAACCAAGCACAAGACTGAGTGCGGCTCCTGATGCCATCAATCCGTTAACGTTAATATTCCAGCTGAGGAAAATAAAATAAATACCAAGGATTGCGATTACTATCTTCCCCAGATTATTAAAAAGGGGGAGTGTTTTATGCTGTAATAGTCGGCTTGCAGTACGGGTAGAAAGCCAGTCCATTGTTAATATAAAAATCCTGGTGAAAACAACCAACCAGATGAGAATGGTGATGGTTTTTATACCACTAACCAGTACAAAATCTATGTAATCGGGTAAATCAATCCTTTTGAAGGCAAAGGTGAATCCGATAAAAATTATGGAGTAGAAAATGGGTTTATGTAAGAGTTCAATTATTTTATCATCTAAGTTTGTTTTTGTTTTTGCTGCCAGTCTTTTAAAAATACGGGCAAAAACCAAATCAGTTATTTTAGCTAAAAGTATAAAGCCAAGGAGAATTAGTATACTTTGAATCAAGGGGCTTTCCAGCAAGGTGCCAAATTTGTTGTTGAACCAATTCATAATGAAAAAGAATATGGGTAAAAATTTGGCGTAACTTGGTTACTACATTTAAAAATAATTGTAAGGATCATCATTCTTGTGAAAAAATTTTCGCTTCCCACATTTAAAATCAATCAGAAATTTTTTCCGCCAAAAAGTTTACATGGAGTAATTCTGACTATTGAAGATTATAAGGTTATTCTTTTTCAGCCGGTGTAAGGATTTTTTCAAGTTCTCCCGATGTAGCAAGTTCTTCAACTATATCACATCCTCCGACTAATTTTCCATCAACATATAGCTGTGGAGTTGTAGGCCAATTTGAATATTCTTTGATCATATTCATTATGTTGTAGTCATCAAAGATATTAAAAGAGCCATAGGAAGCCCCCATACCATTCAAGATTTGCACAACCCGGGCCGAAAAACCGCACCTAGGCATTTCAGGTGTTCCTTTCAACATAAGAAACACTCTATCCGAATTTATCATATTTTCCACAAGTGTTTTTTGATCATCTGTCATTTTTATTCTCCTTTTTACTTTATTGTAGTTTTGATTGATAAAGCGTGAATTTCATTCCCAAGCTCAGCTTCCAAAGCTTTTTGAACCATTTTATGCTGTTCAATGAGACTTTTTCCCTTAAATCCCCTATAACTGATTATTGTTTTCAAGTGCATTCCTTTTGCATTATGACCCACGTGCATGGATGATGTATTTTTTAATTCAATATTAGCCCCAGGGAAGGCCTGCTTTAATTTTTGTAATATTTGATCCATTTTATTTTAAGAATTGGTTTATTTTAGGTGATTCCTGTAGCCAAATTATATATATTAATTCAATTAATAAACATAACTTTCTTTATAAAAATTAAAAATACTATAATTGTATATTTGTACATGTATGCAACTATATTTTACCTCACATGGTGAATTTCCCAATAATACAATTTAGAGCCTCTCTGATGAGATCAGATTCCGAATTGTTAATATATTTAAACAATCAAATTCAAATTTTTTGATGCTTTTATTCATATTCAAGGAAAGATCATGAAATTTGATATAGGGATGGTAAGTAGAATAAATAATTGCAATTATGCAGGTAATAGAAATAATCTAAATCTTTCTTAGTCTTTTAGGAGATGTTCAATTAAAACTTGGTTAAAAATTTTGGGTGTTCTAATGTCTCTATACTGCTTTTTGGTGGGTATAAATGGACTATCCACTGCTATTAAGCATATGGGAGGTGATTTTGCTGAAAACATACTGACAACCACCAGTAATCCCTTTATAGCATTATTCATTGGAATTCTTTCAACAACAATATTCCAAAGTTCATCAACCACCACCTCTCTTATTGTGGGAATGGTTAGTGGTGGGGCTCTTAATTTGGCCGGTGCAATTCCTATGATAATGGGTGCAAACATTGGTACTACAGTTACCAATATTATCGTTTCCATTGGTCATATCAACAGGGGCAATGAATTTAAACGCGCATTTGCTGCTGCAACAGTCCATGATTTTTTTAATGTATTTGCTGTGCTGATATTATTCCCCATTGAAATAGCCTTTGGATTATTGGAAAAAACAGCTACAGGACTTGGAACCTTGCTTTTTGGTTCAGTTAGTGCAAATGAAGTGTTTAAAAGTCCCATTAAAACTGCTATTAAATGGGGAACTAATCAGCTTGAAGCCATTAGTTTTGACAGTAGCGTAATATTTATTATTATCAGCGTATTATTGACATTTTTGATGCTGTTTTCCATTGTAAAATTCTTACGGAGTTTGGTATTGGATAATGTTCAGCAATTTTTTGATCAGTTTATTTTTAAGACTGCAATCCATGGCATGGTATTTGGAATGCTTTTAACTATTATGGTTCAAAGTTCATCCATCACAACCTCCACAATTGTCCCTCTTGCCGGAGCGGGAGTTCTTACGCTCAGGCAGGTATATCCATTTACTTTGGGTGCAAATATTGGAACGACAGTTACAGCAATTTTGGCTGCACTGACACTTAATGTGACAGCCTTGGTAGCTGCTTTTGCCCATTTATTTTTTAATCTATATGGAATTTTAATTATTTATGTAAATCCATTATTCAGAGAAATTCCTTTAAAGCTGGCAAACTGGCTTTCTGAAGTAGCTATTAAAAATAAATTTATACCATTGATTTATTTAGTTTGTTTTTTCTTTCTATTACCATTCATCATAATAATACTAGGGAGGTAGCAAATATGTTTAAACAAATCTTTAATATGTTTAAAGCGGACAGTTTATATGAACAGGCACTTGGCGAATGCCATGAAATGCTGGATATTGATCTCACGATGTTCAAAGCATCTATCGAATCACTGAGAAAATCAGATTCTGCTGATATAAATATTGATATATTTTCTATGGATAAAAAAATTAACGCATTTGAGCGGGATGTCCGCCGGAAAGTCATGACCCATCTGGCTATTGGCGGTAAAGAGGATATAGGCTCCGGCCTGGTTCTTGTGAGCGTAGTGATTGATATTGAAAGAATTGGAGATTACACCAAAAATATTTATGACCTGGCAGTAAACCATTCCAAAAAGTTGAATGGGGGAAGTGTTGAAGATCGATTGGCTGAAATAGAAAAAATATCCTTTAAATTATTTGAAGATACTATTGATGCATTTAAGAATCAGGACATTGATAAAGCCCGCGGACTAATGGGATCTTACAAAGAGAATATTTCTATCCAGAGTGATGCCATTACCAATGATATTATTGCAGGAAAGATTAGTGATCTTGACACAGGAAGCGCTTCTGCTGTAGGATTATATGCCCGCTATTTAAAACGAATTGCAGCACACTCAAGGAATCTTATATCAAGCATTGTAAATCCATTTGAAAAAATTGGTTATCCAGAATAAATGTACAAATTTGTTTGGCTGTACCTCTCCGCATTTGGTATTATGTTCGCAATTTTATCATGGTGCCAAGAATCTGGGTTGCTTTCTAAAGAAATTGGATTTGGAAAAGGATTTCTAGCACTTATAATAGGAACTTTACTCTACTTTTTTATAGGTAGAAAAATCTAAACAAAACGAAGGGAAAAGAAATGAAATATTTAATCATACTTTTAACTTATATCTCAATAAGTATTGCATCTGAGGGAAAGATTGGTGGAGTAACATATTTTGATTATACTAATTCTAAGGAAAAATCGGCATTTGATTTCAAGCGCCAATATTTTTCTTATGGAATTGAGATATCTGATAAGGTCAAGTTCAGGGTAGTATTTGATGTAGGTAGAACAGATGTTGGAACAGTTTTAATGAAAGATGGGGGTGAAAAAAGCGAAGACACACGTCTTGTTGCATTCCTAAAGAAAGCCCAGATTGATTACAAAACGTACTATGGTAAACTCAGTTTGGGAATGATTGGAATGAATACTCATAATGTACAGGAAAAAAACTGGGGATATCGGTTCATAGAAAAATCTGCTATGGACAAATATAAATTTTCATCTACAGCCGATCTTGGAATTGGTTTTTCCAGAGTACTGGTTAATCAACTCAAAATGAGCCTGCAGATTGTAAATGGTGAAGGATATAAAAATCCCCAGAGCGACAAATACCATAAAATCGCATTCAATTTAACGTATGGTGAGCATAATTTGGTAAAAAATAGTGGTTCCAATGCAGGCGTGGTTTACACTACTGAACAAAAGGATGATAAGCCAAATACCATGGCCAGTTTATTTGGTGGTTTTTCTGGGATGGGACTTCGGTTGGGGGGTCAATTTAATATGCTGACAAAAGGTGGGATAGAAAGCCAGGTCATTTCAGTAAGTTCTAATTATAGCATGACAGATAAACTAGATGCATTTGTAAGGTATGATATGTTTGATCCTAATACAGATGAGATTGATGGTTGGAAGGATAACAGTACTTATCTCATTGCTGGAACTCAATTAAGTTGCGGCAATGGATTATTAGTAGCACCAAATATACGAATGAAATCTTATGAAGATGATTCAGATTCTGCAACTGAATACAAAATCAACTTTCAGTTCAAGTTCTAATAGTATAAGCTGTTTACGTTCCTTGTATCTCTGATTGATTAGGCATGATGTCATCTTTAATCTTCTGCCGAAGATTTTTTATATATTCGTTAAATAATGCAACTCGTTTTTCTCTTAATTTAGTGGTTTTTGGTACTTTTGGATGTGGGAGATCATTTTTATCAAACCAAATCTTTACCGCTTCAAACTTTTCCTTGATAGATTGAAGGGCTTTATTTACAAAAATAAGTGTTCCTACTTCTTGTGTTTTTTTTTCAATATCTTTGTCTAACAACTTATCAAGCGAGTCTCTGGATTTATTCAACTTTTCTCTCAAATAGGACCATTCAACTTTTAACTGTATATAAATAAATTCAGCTTCCTTTTTGTCAAATGGATGAAATTGAATTTGATCGGTTTCAATTTTAAATTGTGATTGAAAATCTTCCATGATACACTTTACATATTAAAAAAACTGTATTTCCCAAATCCTAATTTCAATTCTTAGGTACAACTTTTTGCTTGGTATAAACTCAAATTGATTTGATAAGGAAATTATTCAATCTGGTTACAAAAGTTGCAGGGTTTGGAAGTTTCACCCCCTCAATAAGCATCGCTTGTTCATAGAGCAACCAACAGAGATCTTCAAATGTCTTCGTTTTACCAAGAGATTTCATTTTCTTTACAATTTTGTGTTCCGGGTTGATCTCTAAAATCGGCTTAACATCAGGCATTGTGGACTGACCCATGGCTTTGAACATCTCCTGCATTTTTGCCGTTGGATCATTTTGATCAGCTACAATACATGATGGTGATTCATTTAATCGTGAAGAAATCAAAACGTCTTTCACCTGCTCGCCTAGTACTTTCTTGATTTTTTTGACCAACGGTTTCAGATCTTTTTTGTCTGATTTGGAATCTTCAGTTTTCAAATCATCGGCAGCATCACTATGGTGGACTGATTTAAACGGTTTTTCCTTGTACTTTTGGAGTGACGGAATAATAATCTCATCGAACGGATCATCCATGATCAGGACTTCCATGTCTTTGCCGTTATACATTTCTAGTAATGGCGAATTTCTCAAAGACTCTTCGTTTTCTCCGGTAATATGATAAATAGACTTTTGATCTTCTTTCATTCTGTCTACATATTCTGCCAATGAGGTATAATCATCTGTTTTTGAGGATTTAAATTTCAATAATTCAAGGAGTGTGTCCCGATTTTCAAAATCCTGATAAGCACCTTCTTTCAATAATCTTCCATATTGTTCATAAAATTCAAGGTATTTCTCCTTTTTCTTTGTTAACGCTGTAAGCTCGGATAATATTTTCTTCACAGAGTTTGATTTTATTTTTGCTAGGATTCGATTCTTCTGTAAAATTTCCCGGCTTACGTTCAGCGGAAGATCTTCGGAGTCAATGATACCCCTCACAAACCTGAGATATGAGGGCATCAATTCTTTATCATCCTCTGTAATAAACACTCGTTTAACATACAGTTTTACTCCTGCCTGATGGTCTACCTGAAATAAATCAAACGGGGCAATTTTAGGAATATAAAAGAGAGTCGTGTAATCTAAAGTGCCCTCCGCCTGAGTGTGAATATGCATCATAGGATCTTCATGATCATGAGAAATGGTTTTATAAAATTCGTTGTAATCTTTTTTCTTTAGTTCGCTCTTTGGTCTTTTCCAAAAAGCAGAGGCAGCATTCACCTGATCAGTTTTCTTTTCTTTTCCTTTTACTTCTCCTTTTTTGTCATATTTCTCTTCTTCGTAGTGGAGAAAAATCGGAAACGGAATATGATTGGAATATTTCTTAATAATGTTTTGAATTTCCCAGCGATTTACAAATTCCTTTCCTTCATCATTCAGGTGTAATACGATATCGGTTCCGGCAGTCTTTCGAACAGAATTATCGATTGAATATCCGCTTTTGCCATCACTTGTCCAAATCCATGCTTCTTTCTCACCCGCTTTTCGGCTAATAACTTCTACCTTATCTGCTACCATAAAGCTGGAATAAAAACCAACTCCAAATTGACCGATTAAGCTTGAATCCTTTTTACTGTCTCCAGTCAGGTTTTCTAAAAATTGTTTTGTTCCTGATCGTGCAATTGTTCCAAGGTTTTTTGCAAGCCCATCTTTGTTCATACCGATTCCGCAATCAGAAACAGTTAGAAGCTTATTATCTTTATCTAGATAGGATATTTCAATTTTTGGATCATATTTTATTGATTTAAACGTATCATCTGTCAGGGTTAGATACTTCAATTTGTCAAGGGCGTCTGACGCGTTTGAAATGAGCTCCCTCAGAAAGATCTCTTTAGATGAATAAAGAGAATGAATAATGAGATGTAAAAGCTGGTTAACTTCTGTTTGAAATTTTCTTTTAGACATTTGTATTACCTTTATTTTTTTATAGGGGGGTTAATATAAAAAAAAAGAATAATACGATCGATTAAAACCGATAAAATATTTTCACAATGATGAGCCTTAACTATTTTTTTTCGCGCTAATATGAGAAAGGACCTAAATTATAGGTCATCTTTTTATCTGGTTTGTTTTATCTTTCAACCATCATAAAAATGTTTGAATCTTCATTAGAGGTTTATTTTGGATAGTATGTTAATATCTGTTATTGTTTTCCTGCTGGTATATGTTGCCATCACCTTTGAATTGGTTAACAAAGCTGTAGCAGCCTTTAGTGGCGTTTCTATATTAGTTCTATTAAATATTATATCGCCTCATATCCCCAACTTATCAGAAAAACATTCCTCTTCACATTCAGATATACCTTATGCAATTATGCTCATAGATTATGAGACTATAATGCTTCTATTTGGAATGATGATTATTGTTAGTGTATTAAAACAATCTGGATTATTTACAGTTATTGCTATTAGAATTGCAGAGTTAACCAAGGGAAAACCAATAAAAATCTTAGTTTTATTTTCTTTTGTAACTGCTATAATGTCTGCTTTTTTAGATAATGTTACAACAGTATTAATTATTATCCCATTAATTATTGAACTGACTAAAGGTTTAGGATTAGATCCTAAAAAATATATATTAAGCCAAATAATGATTTCAAATATTGGAGGTGCTGCAACACTTATTGGCGACCCTCCAAATGTAATTATTGGATCTAAAGTAGGACTAACGTTTAATCAATTTTTAATTAATATGGGACCTCCTGTAATAGTAATATTTTTTGTTGTACTTGTGTTTATTTGGTTCACAAATAGAGATGAGTTTAAAACTATTGATAATAATATTATTAAGCTATTTATAGTGAATTTACTTCTAGAAAAAATTCGTTATGAATTTGGACATGCGAAAATTGATAAGCCCTTGATTACTAAAGGTCTAATATTTTTAGCAATTACAATTTTATTATTTATAACACAAACAATTACACATTTACCTCCGGGAGTAGTTGCAATATCTATGGGAATATTCTTGGTTTTATATACTAGAAGTAATATTGAAAAAGTCTTAGAAGAAATTGAATGGACAACATTGATGTTTTTTGTCGGTTTATTTATTCTAGTTGGATCCCTAGAACATTATCACGTTATTAAATGGATTGCAGATAATGTTTTTAGCAATCTTGGTGATAATCCCTATGTAAATGTTTTGGTGGTTCAATGGGTTTCAGGAATTGTTTCAGGATTTTTAGATAATATTCCGTTTACTATAACAATGATTCCAATAATAGAGATTATAAATGAATCAAATCCATTGTTACAAAATTTACTTTGGTGGGCATTAGCATTAGGAGCATGCTTAGGTGGAAATATTACCATAATTGGTGCTTCTGCAAATATCATATCTATTGGAATTGCAAAAAAAGCTGGGATTAATATTTCTTTTATAGAGTTTATGAAAGTAGGAGCTATTATTTCTATCATTTCTCTATTAATTGCATCTATTTACTTAATTATACGTATAAATATAATGCTATAATAAAAAGCTATGAATGATGATCAAATAATAATCAATAAACTTTTTCGTGATTTAGTAAAAGTCTATTCATCTTCCAAAACCAGTATTATTTCTCTCCTGGCCATCATTGATGCGCTGGATCATTTGGAATGCAGTTATGATGAATTAAAGGACCAGATACGTATATTGAGCGATCAAATTAAAAATACTCAGCCAAGAATGTTTCCCCTTGATAATCTTATGATTCTTCTTGATAAAGAATCAGTATCACACTTTCAATTAGGAGATATAGACAGCACAAAAAATGGGTTGAAAACCCTTTTCAAATCTTATCTGGACAGATTGAATGATGATCTGGTTAAGCTGACCCATCATGGTTTAAAATGTGTGGAAGATGGAGATCTTATTGTTATTCATTCCATTGAAGAAAATGTCGAACTTCTTATACCAGAAGCAAAAAAACAGGGAAAATTTTTTAAAATTCTTATACTGAAGCAGGATTTTGAAACCACTGGACATGTAATCAAAATCCTTGATAAATATGAAATCGATTTCCAGGTTATACCTGAATTTGATCTGGTCCATTATTTTGAACAGGTTGACAAGCTCTTTATAGGTACTCAAGCGCTTACTCTTGATAATAAACTCATTTGTGATCCGGGGACTTCAAATATTGTAAGTGAGTGTCACTTGAATAACATCCCTGTTTACTTATTCCTTAAATCCCTCAAATTGTCCCATTTCCCGGCAAGTGAGCAAAACATCAAGAAATATGAAACCAAAGAACACCATGGTGGAATTGAATACAAGGAAATATTCTACTCAAATGATATTGTTGAATTAAAACTTATTGACCATATCATTATGGAAAATGGTGAAACAAGCATAGATAAGATTCACGATTTTTCCATACACTGATGTAACCATTCATGGAGCAACTGGATTCATTAATACCAATTGAACAGTTAATCTGGGCGGTTTTAATAGTCATTTCAGGTTTAAGCATTCGCAGAATGATTTTACAAAAATCGAAGGTCAGGGGTCAAAAGAGTTCCTGGTTTCGGATTGAGGATGTAGAAGAGGATCAAAAGTGATCAAGATATAGTCAATATGATGCTGTTCTAATAAAATACTTTATGATACGAATGTGGTGAAGCATTTATTACTATTTATTTTTTTATTAGTACCAGAGATTGTTTCTATAACTTGTATTTCAATAGATAAGGTGTTGAAAAAGTGGAATTAAGATAGGCTAGCTTAGCTTATGCGTTTGTCTTGGATACAATATCAATGGTATAAATGTTTGATTTTTATTTTCATTTTTTCATTCATTTTTTCACAGGATCAAACGGTAGGATTATTTATCAATGATTCAGCTTCTTATGTTGGTTATACCCTTTTTTCACCTCTTTTTTCAACCTCGACCTATTTAATTGATAATAATGGATTGCTTGTTCATAAATGGGAGAGCGATTATCATCCAGCGATGACGGCCTATTTACTTGAAAATGGGAACCTGATAAGATCTGCAAGTTTTGTTGAACAAAGAATACATTTGGGTGGTTTTGAAGAATTCACTTGGGACGGTACCGTAATCTGGAAATATGAATATTTTGGACAGCATCATGATATCGAACCGTTACCTAATGGTAATGTTTTAATGCTTACTACTGAAATCAAAACTTATTCAGAGGCTATAGAATCAGGTCGAAATCCCGAATTCTTAGATGATGAGCTCTATATACTAAAGGTGATCGAAGTTGAAAAAACTGATTCTCTTGGTGGAAATATTGTGTGGGAGTGGAGTGTCTGGGATCATCTAATCCAGGATTATGATCCTGCCAAATTAAACTATGGGATTGTGGCTGATCATCCGGAATTGGTTGATATTAATTATGTGACATATAGTATGACGTATACTGACTGGATCCATTCTAATTCAATTGACTATCATCCGGAATTGGATCAAATATTAGTCAGCAGCCGTTCTTTCGATGAAATATGGATTATTGATCATAGCACAACAATTCAGGAGGCAGCAGGACATGAAGGAGGAAACGCAGAATTCGGGGGTGATCTCTTGTACCGTTGGGGTAATCCATATAGTTATGGAGCGGGGGCTTCAGACAATCAAATGTTTTATGGACAACATGATGCACGTTGGATTGACACTGGTTTAGCTGAATCGGGCAGTATTACAGTTTTCAATAATGGACTGGGACGTCCTGAAGGTGGATATTCTTCTGTGGAAAATCTTACTCTGCCTGTAGATTCATTGTATAATTATTTTTTAATATCTGATTCAGTGTATGGTCCCGTGGAACCAAGTTGGATTTACGTAGCTGATGCTCCTTTCGATTTTTTTTCTTCTAAGTATTCGAGTGCCCAACGCTTGTCAAATGGTAACACATTGATATGCTCCAGTACCGGCGGAGAATTTTTTGAGGTTACTGAGGATGGCACAATAGTATGGAGATATATAAACCCGGTTTCTTTTAATGAACCTTTATTTCAAGGAGACAGTGTGTTAGGGAATACAGTTCCCCGGTGTTACCGGTATGGTGTGGATTATGGGGGTTTCAACGGTCACGACCTGACTCCAGGAGGTCCGATTGAGTTATACCTCAATATCTCAGATAAGTTAGAAACAAAATTACCCAGATATTTTCGTTTGTACAGGTGTTATCCTAATCCTTTTAATCCTTCTACAATTATTAAATATGATCTTCCAACACGTAGTCACGTTACTGTGGTCATCTATGATATAATTGGTAAGGAAGTTAAACGATTAGTTAATACCGCCCAAGAGCCCGGGAATAAATCAGTCAGTTGGAATGGTACAGATAGTTTTGGCAACCCTGTGAGTGCCGGTGTGTACCTCTACCAGATTCGTGCTGGGGAGTTTGTGCAGACCAAGAAAATGGTGCTATTAAAGTAATTTTTTTGGTCAGAAAAAAGATGATTTATTATTTTTTCCCAAAAAATATGTTAAGTATTGGCACTATAATCAAACGTAGTA
>ERZ651768.2645-NODE-2645-length-12306-cov-16.766293_pt1 | contig 12306 bp, 7 predicted proteins | sample MGYA00514754_ERZ651768 | MGnify/ENA metagenome assembly ERZ651768 | reverse complement strand
GTGTAATAAACCTTTAATGAAATTATAGGATAAAACAAATAACTAACAAGAAATAATTACGACTAAAATAGTCGTATATAAATTACAACAGGGTAATTAAATGTGAACTTTTCTCTGTGATGTGTCCAATGATTCTTGATGGAGGACCGTATGATTGAACAAACTTTTGAGCCTCTTCATCCGGAAGGGAAATGAGTAAACCGCCGGAGGTCTGGGCATCTGCCGCCAAAAGGTGTTCCAGTTCAGTCAGGTCAGTTCCAAAGGAGACAAAATCCTTCACGTAGTCCAGGTTCCGCCGTGTGCCGCCAGCCATAATACCTGATTCGGCTAAATCAAAAACAGAAGGTAAAAAGTTGAGCTTAGAAAAATTTATTTCTGAAGAAATACCGCTGTTCTGGCACATTTCCTTTAAATGGCCCAACAGACCAAACCCCGTTACATCAGTTACGGCATGCACATCCAATTCCTTTAGGTGATCGGCAGCATTTTTATTTAAAGCAGCCATTGATTGAACAACGGAATCTATAGATTCTTGAGTCGCAGTTCCTTTTTTGATGGCAGTTGCGATAACACCTGTGCCCAGGGGCTTAGTTAAGACCAATACGTCGCCTGCCTCGGCACCAGAATTTTTCCACATTTTAGACTCATCCACTTCACCGGTAACCACCAGGCCATATTTTGGTTCCTTGTCATCCACTGAATGTCCACCCACAACCGGGATCCCTGCTTCTGCGGCTTTGTCTGCTCCGCCTTGAAGGATTTCAGTTAAGATTGCTTTAGGCAGATCATTGATGGGAAACCCCACAATGTTCAGGGCAAATAAGGGTTCGCCTCCCATGGCATAAATATCTGACAAAGAATTTGCAGCAGCAATTTGCCCAAATTCATAAGGTTCATCTACAATCGGCGTGAAAAAATCCACAGTTTGAATCAGTAATTTTCCATCTTTCAGGCGCACTGCCGCCGCATCGTCTGCCCCATCAAAGCCTAAAACGACGGATTCGTGTGTTGAAATGTTTAGATCACCCAGAACCTGGGCCAGGTCACCCGGACCGATCTTACACGCTCAACCGGAGCCGTGACTCAGGGTCGTAAGCCTTATTTTATCTCTATCATTCATTGTATAATTTTAATGTTGGGTCTAATTAAGATTCATCCTCAGCCAGGGCAATCAAACCGTCCTCTTTACTCAGAATGAATTCATCATTCTTATCCGGGATCAGGGCAATGCCAAACATTTTATCCTTGTTTTTCTGTTCAGCATGGAGCTGCACACCCAGGATCACCTCACCCCGAAGCTGGGCGGCCTGCATACATTCACCGTAGGGCACCGTAATAGATTCATTGTCATTAAAGTCGAAATAATAGGAGGCCGGTTTGATGTATAATTCACTGCCTTCGGCCTGGAAAAGATCATCATACACATCCAGGGCCAGGGGTTCCTCTGACACTTGGGCCATGATCTGGGAAACGAACTGGTTGGAAACCATAAAGTCTTCAACTCCGCTGTTCAGAATGATATCAATGTTTTCGCTGTCCATGACTTCCGTAATGAGTTTTGGCCATTTTTTTGAATCCGAACTATTTACGTATTGATCTTTGGATGATTTTAAAATCAGGATCTGACGGATTCGAATCAAGAGCGATATGACATAGGCATCCATCTCTTCTATGGTGGTGCCACCGGGGGAAAGAATAAGAATACTATCAAAATTCTGGGGATCAATCTCATCTAAACGATTCAGGTCATTTAGATCGATCTGATGGATAGAAATACGGATACCAGGATATTTTTCCCTTAATGCAGTTTTTAATGTATCCATTTGAGGTATTTTTTTAGAAACATATGTACATAATTCTGAGCCTTCAGGAATGTAACTGCACAGTTTTTCCATAATAATCTTGGTCTTTGTTGTCCAATTCAACAGTGCAACCCGTTGGGTACGCAGACTTGTTTCGATCTGCGGGATGTTTGTTGTCTTCGGCTTAAAAACAGGTTCATTAAAATAAAATATAGTGGAGTCATCCTCGGCAAAAACGATGAGCTCATCTTCATCCTGGATTGGAGTTTCTTTTGGAGGATTCAATACTATTTCTCCTTTTGAAGTATGGATTCCCATCGGGGTGCTGCTCTTGAATCGGTTCAGGCTTTCACCAAATGTCAAAGGGCCGCCCCAGCCATCTTCCGGCTGATAAAAATAAAATTCATTACCATCAAAGCCTACCATATCACCATAAACTACAGACAACCCATTGCGGCTCAATGCCAATTGAGCGATCATTCTTGAAAGTACACTAACTTCGTTTAAGGCCTTGACAGTTCCGCTGGAAATATTTTCTGCCAGGTCCCGGTCCCGATCCGAATGAATTTCACATACGATAGGCGGGTGCTCTTTGCCGTGACAGATGGCAATGATAGACATGATGGATTTTAAAACCAGGGCATCCGCAAGATTTTTTTCTTCCTCTGGCTGCCAGCTGGCAGCACTGTTCACAATAATAACGGATTTTGCCTGTTCTGACATTACTTTTTTCAGATTATTAATATTGGTTACCACCCCGGAACGGGTAATGATACGGGTGGTCATAAAATCTGAAATATTATCGCGGATTACATTGTCCATGTCTTCCTTGTCATCCTCAGCCAAGATCACAATAGCAGCGTCTGGCTCCGATTCATTCGCTTCAATCAATTCCCGGATTATTTCCAGGATACGATCGCCAAAGCCCAGAATCAGGGTATGGTCTTTTTCAAGCACCAGGCTCCGACCGCGGCGCAGTTCATCAAGCTTGGCTTTGAAAATACTGGTAATAAATGCCACCATACTGGAAAAAAGGATCAAACCAACCATGACACCAATAATGGATGACACTTTTGCAGCCCAGTTACTGTCGCCATCCGTTTCGGCAGCAGACCCCTCCATTACCGCCACATAGACCCGCCAAGGTATCTCTGTCCAACTGGTATTTTCATCTGGTACTATTGCATTTGTAAGTACCCGCAAGGTAACCATGGCAAGGAAGCCCACCAGAAAGAGTGAAAGCAAAGCTAGAAAAATGGATGTACTACCCCTGGACATAAAATTATCGATGCCATAGCGGAGCCGCATGCCAAATGGATATGTAGACTTCTTACTCATAGGAAATGATTGGTTTATTCATTGGTTCGGGATGGGAATCTTAAAAAAGTTTTAGCCAATAAGGGGAATTAATTTCTTTCTACACTCTAAAACACCTTGGTAAATTGGGTGACGGATTTTATGGATAATACGAATTAATAATTTTTATTTACTGATCTACATATATTCCAACCTCACTGCAGGAATTCAATCCTTCATTAAATAGTCTACATGTATGGGAAAAACATTTAAAACAATAGATGAGGCTGTCATACGATTTGCCGGTGATTCCGGAGACGGGATGCAACTGACCGGCGGACGTTTTACTGAAACAACTGCAATTGTAGGGAATGATCTTAGCACCCTCCCGGATTTCCCTGCAGAGATCAGAGCTCCAGCGGGATCCCTGGCGGGCGTCAGCGCCTTTCAGATCAAATTTTCTTCCCGAGACATCCATACGCCGGGGGATAAACCGGATGTACTGATTGCCATGAACCCGGCGGCTTTGAAGGTTCACCAGAAAGAATTGATCCCCGGTGGTACAATGATCATCAATACGGATGCATTTAGCAAGAAGAATCTGAATTTTGCAGGCTATGAATCCAATCCTTTGGAAGACGGATCCCTAGATGATTATTTTACAGTTATCCCAATTGAAATGAACAAAATGGTCACAGCAGCCTGTGAAGGCTTGGATATGTCACCGAAACTGGTGGGCAGAACCAAGAACTTCTTTGCATTGGGTGTCCTGTTTTACATGTATGATCGTCCCCTGGATGCTACGGAAGCCTGGTTGAAGAAAAAATTTGCAGGGAAGGATGCCATTATTGAGGCCAATACACGGGCGTTGAATACGGGCTATAATTATGGGGATACAACTGAATTGTTTATGACCCGTTATAAAGTGGAGAAAGCCGCTCTGCCCCCTGGAACCTATCGAAACATCAACGGGAACCTGGCCACATCTCTGGGACTCTTGGCAGCCGCGGAGAAATCCGGGCTCAGTCTGTTCTATGGCGGTTATCCCATTACGCCGGCCAGCGATATTCTCCATACACTTGCGGCCTGGAAACATTTTGGTGTCCAGACCTTTCAGGCTGAGGATGAAATTGCTGGTGTATCTTCTGCCATCGGTGCTGCATTTACAGGGAATCTGGCCGTTACGGCCACATCCGGTCCCGGGATAGCATTGAAAGGTGAAGCACTGGGCCTGGCTGTGATTACGGAACTCCCATTGGTGGTGGTTAATGTTCAACGGGGCGGTCCCAGTACGGGCCTGCCAACCAAAACAGAACAGTCTGATCTGAACCAGGCACTCTATGGACGCAACGGGGAGTCACCGATTCCGGTCATTGCAGCTGCTACGCCTGGTGACTGCTTTTTTGCAGCCTACGAGGCCTGCCGCATTGCCTTAAAATACATGACACCGGTCATGTATCTTTCAGATGGTTATTTAGCGAATGGGTCAGAACCCTGGATGATTCCTGATGTAGAAGAACTGGAGCCCATTGAAGTCAATTTTGCTGACCAGCCCAATGCAGACGGGGATTATTTACCGTATCTAAGAAATGAAGCAACTTTATCCCGGCCCTGGGCCATACCGGGAACAGCGGGCCTGGAACACCGGATCGGGGGTATTGAAAAAGCAGAGAATACGGGACATGTGAGCTACGACCCGGAAAATCACCACAGGATGGTGGAACTCAGGCAGGAAAAAGTAAACCGGATCCAGAACGACATTCCTGAAACAGATGTATTTGGTGAAAGCCATGGTGACCTGCTTGTATTAAGCTGGGGCGGGACCTACGGTTCCTGCAGATCTGCGGCTGAGACTCTGCAGGACGAGGGCTTAAAGGTGTCTCATGTTCACCTGCGCTGGATCAGCCCATTACCAAAAGACCTGGGTGAGATCCTGATCCACTTCAAGAATGTGCTGATTCCAGAGATCAATCTCGGCCAGCTATTGCGGTTGATCCGGGCAGAATACCTTGTGGATGCACAGGGGCTTAATCTTGTACGAGGCCGGCCCATCGGAGTTTCAACTATTATTGAAACCGTTAAAAAAACCTTGGGATAAATTATGAGTGAATTGCAAACACCCCAGTTAACTAAAAAAGATTTTGAATCAGACCAGGCGGTTCGCTGGTGTCCTGGCTGCGGCGATTATGCCATCCTGGCTCAGGCCCAGAAAAATATGCCTACATTCGGGCGCAAACGGGAAGAATTTGTCTTTGTATCCGGGATCGGATGTTCCAGCCGGTTCCCTTATTACATGAATACCTACGGCTTCCATTCGATCCACGGCCGTGCTCCTGCAATCGCAACCGGAGTCAAGATCGCTAACCCCGATCTTTCTGTCTGGGTGATCACGGGAGACGGAGATGGTCTTTCCATCGGCGGGAACCATTTTATGCATTCCCTGCGCCGAAATATGGATTTTAATATTTTAATGTTTAATAACCGTATTTACGGGCTTACCAAAGGGCAGTATTCCCCAACCTCGGAATATGGCAAGGTAACCAAGGCCACTCCCTTTGGCTCCATTGATTATCCCCTGAACCCTCCTTCACTGGCATTGGGCGCCCAGGCTACGTTTGTGGCCCGAACCATCGATCGCTGGCAGAAGCACATGGCAGAAATGATGGAACGCTCCTACAGCCACGATGGTGGATCGTTCACCGAGATATATCAAAATTGCAACATTTTCAATGATGGCGAATTTGAATCGTATACAGGTGCTGAGAAATTGGATAACGTGATCGAATTAAAAAATGGCGAGCCCATGCTCTTCTCAAAAGAAACCAAAGGGATCAAGTTGGATGGATCCATAGCAAGGGTGGTGGACATGGAAAAACACAGTGTGGATGATCTCCTTGTTCACGATGAAACAAACCTGAATCTGGCTCACATTATTGCCAACTGGACCTCAAATCCGAATCTGCCTGAGCCCATCGGTGTTATCTATTCCATCGATAAACCTTCCTACAACCAGGAAATGGTAAAACAGATTACTGCGGCAAAAGAAGCAAAAGGACCCGGCAGTGTCCAGGACTTGATTAATGCCGGTGATACCTGGATTGTGAACTGACCATGGGCAATCGCACTGAACGGGACAGTATCGGCCCGGTTGAGGTGCCTTCGGATCGGTATTACGGCGCCCAGACCCAGCGATCGTTTGAAAATTTTAAAATTGGAGAGGAGCAGTTTCCCCGGGAATTCATCCGTGCCTACGGCATCCTGAAAAAAGCCGCTGCAACGGTGAATCATGGGTTTGGAAACCTGGATGAATCTATCCTGAACGCCATCCATAGCGCTGCGGATGAAGTGATCGAAGGTAAGCTGGATGACCATTTTCCTCTGGTGGTCTGGCAGACCGGGAGCGGTACCCAGACCCATATGAATTTTAATGAGGTCATTGCGAACCGGGCCATTGAGCTCATGGGCGGCGAATTAGGCAGCAAAGATCCGGTCCATCCCAATGATCATGTGAATATGAGCCAGTCCACCAATGATACATTTCCAACGGCCATTAACATGGCTGCGGTGGAGAGTGTCCACCACCAGTTGATCCCGGCCCTGAAAGAATTGCGGGAGGCCTTGCAGCAGAAGGCTGCTGAATTTGAACCCATTATTAAACTGGGCCGCACCCATCTCCAGGATGCTACGCCCTTGAGCCTGGGGCAGGAGTTTTCCGGGTATGTGTCCGCATTGGACCACGGTCTGAGCCGTTTAGAAAAATCTCTGGATCACTGTTATGAACTGGCCATGGGCGGAACGGCTGTGGGGACCGGCATTAATTCTGTGGCAGGGTTTGGTGAGGCGGTTGCAAAAGAGATATCTGAACTGACCAGCCTGCCGTTTCGAACCGCGGAGAATAAATTTGAGGCCCTGGGAGGCCAGGACAGTATTATTGAATTATCCGGTTCCTTGAAAGTGATCGCTGCTTCACTATTTAAGATCGCCAATGATATTCGCTGGCTGGCCAGCGGCCCCAGGTCCGGGATCGGTGAAATCACCCTTCCGGCCAATGAACCGGGATCATCCATCATGCCGGGGAAGGTTAATCCCACCCAGTGCGAAGCCATGACCATGCTCTGTACCCAGGTCATGGGCAATGATACTACGATCACGGTTGCCGGTGCTTCCGGGAATTTTGAATTGAATGTCTACCGTCCAGTTATAGCTTATAACATTTTACAATCCATCCGTCTTCTGTCTGACGGCTGCCGTTCGTTTACTAAGAATGCGGTTAAAGGTATTGAACCCAACCAAAAGCGGATCGATCATAATCTCTATAATTCCCTGATGCTTGTCACCGCCTTAAATCCCCATATTGGCTATGATAAGGCTTCGGAAGTGGCGAAAAAAGCATACCAGGATCAATCCACGCTCCGTGAGGCCATCATGGAGCTGGGGTATATGTCCGGTGAAGAGTTTGATCGTCTTGTACAGCCGGATAAAATGATCCAGCCCAGGAAAAAAGACTGATTCGGCAGGATTCAATTTCCCTGTTTCAAACCCCGTATAAAATCCCTGTTCGGTAAAAATTGGGTCAAGTGTAAATTTTCCCATGGATCAGCCTGCCTCGACCATCAACTTTAGCCAGATCATTCGCAGATGCCTGCTGGTTGTTTTTATAGGATTGATCGCCGTACTGTCTGCTGTATTCTTTCTTTCCAGGAATCTGCCTTCCCTGGAACAGCTGGAAAATTATGACCCGGACCTGGTAACCCGTATTTATTCTGCGGATGGAATAGTCCTGAATGAATTGTTTGTCCAGAAACGTGTCTTTATTGAACTGGACAGAATACCGGAACACATGCAGCATGCTATTGTAGCCTCAGAAGACAGGCGTTTTTACAACCATTGGGGCCTGTCGCTTCGCAGCGTAGCCCGGGCCATCATGATCAATACCCTGTCTATGAGTTATCGTCAGGGATTTTCCACCCTGACCCAGCAGTTAGCACGGAATTTGTATAAATCCGTGGGCTTTGAAGACAGTCTTCTCCGCAAGGTCAAGGAAGTCATTACCGCAATCCAGATCGAGAGAACCTATACCAAGGAAGAGATCCTTGAAATGTATCTCAATACAGTGCATTTTGGCCATGGAACCTATGGTGTGGAGGCTGCCACCAAACGATTTTTCGGCAAAGAATCCAGGGACCTGACCATTGATGAATCCGCTTTGCTTGCAGGCCTGCTGCCTGCCCCGGCAAGCTACTCCCCGATCCACCATCCGGACCGGGCCATCCGGCGCCGCAATACGGTCCTGCGCCTGATGCGGGACCAGCATTACATTGGCAGGGGCAAGTATGAAGAGCACCGGGTCAGAACGCTGGAATCGGTTCAGGAGGCACCCAAAAGCGGCAGCGCACCTTACTTTACAGAATATGTAAGACGGATCATGGAAAAAGAGGACACGGCCCTGGATGTGAATATCTACAGGGATGGCCTGAAAATTTACACCACCCTGGATTCCAGGCTCCAGGCCATTGCGGAAGAGGCGATGATGCTGACGGTGAGGGATGACCAGGACCGGCTGAACAAACGGTTCTACAAGGACAGGGAAGAATTTGAGAACCTGGCCTACTTAACCATTTATCCGGAAGACAGCCTGAAAATGATGCTGGCCGGTGAAGGCCAGCTCTACAAGGATCTCAGGGATAAACTGCTGGTGCAATGTGCCTTTGTGGCCCTGGATCCAAACACAGGCGGTATCCTGGCCATGGTGGGGGGGCGCCCCGACTACCACGACCAGTTCAACCGGGCGGTCCAGGCGAAACGGCAGCCCGGGTCTGTATTTAAGCCCTTTGTTTATACCACAGCACTGGATAACGGCTATCCGGTGACAGAACAGCTCCTGAACCAGCCAGTGGTACTGAACATCCAGAATATGGATGGGACCTGGGTCAAATGGAAACCCCAGAATTACGATGGCAGTACGGGCGGGCTGACCACCTTCCGGGAAGGCCTGCGCAAATCCTTTAATCTCATTTCCGTGCGCATGGTTCAGCAGGATATTGCACCTGCGGAACAGGTTAAACAAATGGCAAAACGCATGGGCATTAATTCGGATATCAGGGCCGTGGATGCCATCGCCCTGGGAACATCAGAGGTGTATCCCATAGAAATAGTCTCTGCCTATGCAGCCCTGGCCAACCAGGGTGTATATTCAAAACCCTTTGGGATTACCCGGGTCGAAGACCGCTACGGCAACGTGATCAAGGATTACTATCCCGATCGAAAAGAAGTGTTAAGCGAGGAAACTGCTTATTTGATGACCAGTCTGATGCAGACCGTCATGGATCGGGGTACGGGAGGCAGTGCCCGCTGGAAGTATAAGTTTAATCGGCCTGCTGCCGGCAAGACCGGCACCACCCAGGGCTGGAGCGACGCCTGGTTTGTGGGGTTTACGCCCCAGATCGCTGCCGGCTGCTGGTTTGGCGTGGATGATTTCCAGGTTCCCTTAGGCCCCGGTCAAGACGGTACGCGGGCAGCCCTACCGGCCTGGGCCCGGTTTATGAAAGCCGCCCATGACACTCTGGACCTGCCCACCCAGAAATTTGAAAAACCGGGTGGTGTACATTATAAAGAAATCTGTTCTGTCACAAAAAAAGTACCTCTTCCTGCCTGCCCAATTGAAAAAGAAATTTTCAAGACTGGAACGGAACCCACCCAGAAGTGTAAGGTTCACCGGACGGATTAAAGGTCTCCCAGGATCAGAACCGAGTCCGGAGATGATTCTCCTGTGCTGAAAGTTTCTTCAAGCATGCTGGATGCCGAATCCAATCGTCCAGGATCAGAATTGAATACGCGATAAACCGGGTCACCCTTGCGGGTTTCTTTCCCGACCTTTTTTAAAAATTCGATCCCGGCTGAATTATCTAACGAGTCACCTGGATTCTTGCGCCCGCAGCCCAGATCCACCAGGGCCCAGCCAATGGCTTCCGTATCCATCCAATCAATGATCCCATCTTCAGAGGCATGAACGACCGTTTCATGATCCGGTTTTGCATTAGAACCTAACTCATCTAATCGCCCGCCCTGGGCGTCCACCATGGTTTCAAATGCAGCCAGTGCTTTCCCCGAATCAATAAGAGATTGCTGCAATTGAATGGCTTCATCCTTATGGTTAGCCAACTTAGTCTGGACCAACAGTTTTGCACCCAGTTCAAAGGTTACCTCCATGAGATCCTTGGGGCCGTTTCCCTTAAGAGCTTTGACCGATTCCTGCACTTCACAGGCCAGGCCCGCAAACCGCCCCAGGGGCTGGTCCATGTTTGTGAAAATGATATCCGTTTCAATATTAAAGGCAGCTCCGATCTTTTTCATCCAGCTGCCCAGGTCCCGGGCCTGCTCCATGGTTTTCATGAATGCGCCGTTGCCCACCTTGATGTCCAGTACCATGCCGGAGATGCCTTCGGCGATCTTTTTGCTCATAATTGAGCCGCAGATCAGAGGCACGGAGGGAACCGTTCCTGTCTGGTCCCTGAGGGCATAGATCTTTTTATCCGCAGGGCAGATCTGATCGGACTGGGCCATGATGGCACAGCCATTCTTATTTACCCAATCTTTAAATGTTTCCAATGCAGGAGCTGTATCGAATCCTGGGATGGTTTCCAGTTTATCGATGGTTCCGCCGGTAAAGCCCAGCCCCCGTCCGGCGATCATGGGAACCATCAAACCTGAAGCTGCCATAATGGGTGCCAGGATCAGGGACACTTTATCTCCAACCCCGCCGGTACTGTGTTTGTCTGCCACATAGGCATCTGAATCGGAGAAATCCAGTGTAGAACCGGAGTTGAGCATCACATCCACCAGGGCGAAGGTTTCTTCTTCGCTCATGCCCGTATAAAAAATGGCCATGAGTAGTGCTGTCATCTGGGCTTCCGTTACCTTGCCTGAAAGATAACCGTTTATAAACCAGGTTAATTCATCTTTAGTGAGAGCATGACCATCACGTTTTTTCGAAATCAGGTCTGCGGGGATCATGAATTAGAGTCTTTTTTCTTGAAAAAGGATACCAGTGGAATCGGCGCCCGTTCCCGGACGGTATGGAGCGTTAAATAAAGGGCCACAGCCAAAAGCACCGCGTTGGGAACCCACATGCCCATTGCAGCAGAGACCTGGTTCCTGTCTGCCAGTTCTTCGCCGCCGATGAGCAGGACATAATAGAGCAGGAAAAAGCCAAAGCTGAGAGATGTACTGACGGCAAACCCGCCCCGTTTGGCCATGACACCCAGGGGCGCACCCAGGAGAACGAAGAGTATACAGGCGAAAGGAATGGAAAATTTCTTGTGGGCTTCAACGGCATACTTATTGCGCCCTTTCAAATAACTGGTAATCAGACCAAACTCATTTTTCACCTGGCGCTCCAGGCTTCTTAGCTGGCGCTCTTTTTTATGGAGTTGACCCTTGGAAAGGGTCGTATCTGACCTGATGGAATCCTGTGCTGCAGTGACGATGGCCTGACCATCTTCAATGGAAACGGGTAGAATGCTGTCGCCCAGGGTCCGGTAGAATGCTCCTTTGAGCCGGGTGTTCACCACCCGGATCTTTTTCTCGTACCCCTTTACTTTATTTAAGATCATGGGTACGGTCATTTCCCGGTCGGTCCTGTTCGATGAATCCCTGCGGTTCAAAAGGATATCATCTGCCGGGATAATAATTTTATGGGTCTCGAAAATAATGCGGCGGTAATTGGTAAAATCCTTGCTCTCCAGTTCGTGGATCTCGCCATCGAACAGGGTCAGTAAAAAAGCATCTGCCAGGGTAGACAAGGTCCCTGTCTTGGCGTGGATACTGGTCTGGGCTTCCTGCTTCCCCTTGGAAAAAATGCGGACGTCAGACATTATTTCTCCCTCTTTCCCGCCAACGATCATACTGTAATCAGGCAGGTTATCCAGAAAAATCCCGGGCTCAATATTCATTCCCGGCCGCTTGCGGTAAATATCCCCGGAGAGGAGCCTGGCGCGAAAATTCATGTCCGGCAGGATAAAATTATTGAAAAGAATCAGGAGCAGTGCTATGGTAATCCCAAACATGAGGGGGGCGCGGATGATGGAGATGAACCCAACCCCGGAAGCACGCATGGCATTGATCTCGTTGTCCTCCGACAACCGTCCAAAGGTCATGAGGGTTGATAGCAGAACAGCCATGGGTACCGCAAGGGCAATGATCCAGGCCA
>ERZ651768.2644-NODE-2644-length-12307-cov-3.139248_pt1 | contig 12307 bp, 13 predicted proteins | sample MGYA00514754_ERZ651768 | MGnify/ENA metagenome assembly ERZ651768 | reverse complement strand
TTCAGCCGGGCACCGGTATATCGGAGATGTTTAACTGGATGCGGTACAAGGCGTCGGATGAGGTAATGAAAAGAGCCTTCCAATCTTCACCACCCCAGCCCACATTCGTCGTTTGTGCTCCAGTCACAAAGGTGCCCAGATGCTGGTCCAGTCGGTCTAATACCCAAACTCCTCCGGGCCCCGTACGATACACGTTTCCATCGTTTCTTTAACCGCCCAAGATGCCTCGTCGCTTTTTGTAAGACGGGCATCTATGTCCAGCACTTTCCGGCCCAAAGCACGGATCTGGTTGGTCACTTCTCCAATTCCGGTGCGGTGCGGGACACCACCGTGGCGTCTGCTTCCTCGGTGGCAAAAGCCAGAGCAGTGGATCGCCCTATGCCCATACCACCGCCGGTGATTAACGCCGTTTTTCTTTCAAGTTACATATGCCTTCCACCACTATCAATTCAGGTTAATAGGCACTATGGGCCCCAGCCCAGCTTTTATAAACTAGTGCTCTGAGGTCCGCTTTAATCGCGATGAATGTGACATTGCCGGCGGTGTTTCGCTGGGATGTGTTGCGTTATCGGATTGCAACACAACCAAGTCTGTGGTCTAGTTGCGTACCTGAGGTGGCCAGAAATGTCGCGTCAAGGAGCATGAGTTATTGACTTTGGCGGTTACGAGGACCGGTGATGATATTGCCCTTATTTATCGGCGGCGGGGCTGAGGAGTAGTGGTGTATTCACAGACCTCCGAGGTCAGGCAGCGATTCCAGGTACTCAGCGCCTTTCGTAATCGCAACTTCCGCTGGTTCTGGTTGAACGGCGCCACCCAGGCCATGGCCCAAGGTATGCAGTTCCTCATCCTTGGATGGCTGGTGTTGGAGATTTCCAGTTCTTCCTACCAGCTGGGATTGGTGATATTCGCCTTTGGCCTCCCCAGCTTGTTCTTCGCTTTATTGGGCGGTATCATCGCCGACCGTGCCGACCGGATCAAGCTGTTGATATCCACGCGATTTTGCGTGTCGGTCTTGATATTTGCCCTTGCCGCCCTGAGAATCTTCGATCTGCTGGAGATCTGGCACGTTTACACCATCGTGTTCCTACTTGGGGTGATTCAAGGCCTGAACGGGCCCGCTCGTATGGCCGTAGTACCGGATCTGGTTGACCGGGATGGCATATCGAATGCTCGGCAATGTCACTCACACTGCTGGGTCCGCAGTTCGACATCCACGGCGGCGGCAGCGACCTGAAGTTCCCGCACCACGAGTCGGAAATCCTGCAGACCGAGTGCCACACCGGGAAGCATCCGATGGTGAAATACTGGATGCACGCCGGCTTCCTGACTGTCGACAAGGAGAAGATGTCGAAGTCGCTCGACAATTTCTTCCTAGTGCGCGATGTCCTGAAGCACGCCAGCGCCGAGGTGGTGCGCTTCTATCTGCTCAACGCCCACTACCGCTCACCAATCGACTTCAGCGATGCGGCGCTTGACGAGGCGGCAGCTGCTCACGACCGGCTCGCATCAACACTCCACCGCTACCGCGCCGCGTCTGGCGGTGACGGGCAGCCTGAGGCGCTGCGCGACTCCGTCACAACCACCAGGTCCAACTTTACGACAGCGATGGACGACGACTTCAACACTCGCGAGGCACTAGCGGCGCTCTTCGGATTGGCGCGCGAGGCGAACCGGCACGAACCTGGGACTCTTGATTCAGAACTGCGCGACGCGGTCGTCGCAACCTTTGAGGAGCTAGGCGGTGAGGTGCTCGGCTTGTTCGCGCCCCGCGAGACGGCGGGGCCGAGCGATGCCGAAATCGAGGCGCTGCTCGAGCAACGCAAGACGGCCCGGGATTCGAAGGAGTGGGCGGAGGCGGACCGGATACGCGACGAACTCGCGGAGCAGGGTGTCGAGGTGCAGGACACGCCGAACGGCGTGCGCTGGCGGCGGGTGTAGGCGGTACTAGTTTCTGGTTGCACGAAAACAGGACGGTCTGAACTACTTCTTCGCAGCCTTTTTCTTTTTTGGTGCCGCCTTCTTCTTGCTGGCAGTTTTCTTTGCCTTCTTTTTCGCCGGCTTTTTCTTCTCTTTTTTCGGCTCTGGCTTGGTGCCTTCGTAGCTTTCGACGAACATTATCTCTTCGAGGTCAGTGTGCTTGCGCAGTGCCGCGACAACGCGATACTTGGCCTGGAACCAGGCCGGGTCGAACTTGCAGCGATCGGGGAGGGTGATTTCGGCGTGTTTTCCTGTAAGTTTCACCTGCGGTTCCTCGCCTGACTGGTATTCCATGTTGAACAGCGCCGCGACCTTGTCACCTGCCTTCGTAACCTTCGACTTGACGGTGAACTTGAAGACCAGTTCCTTCCCCGCCAGGTGCTGGTTGAAATCGACTCGCACGCGCGAGCCATAGATTGCGACGAGGTGCGCATGCCGTCCCTCGATTTCCAGCTCCTCACCAGAGTAGCCTTTGGCGTCAGGGCAGGTGCGGCGAAATCGCGTCAGCGACATGGTTTCGATGAGCTTTGGGTCGCGCTGGCCGTACGCCTCGTCAGGCGGCAGCGTCGCCTCGCTCGCTTCGCCAACCTTTGCCTTCTTCAGCGCCGCATCGAATCCGGGCACAAGGCGTCCCTCACCGATGATGACTGTGATAGGTTCGTAGAGGTGCCCCTCCTCGTGGACGTCGTCCGCTTTGGCGACCTCTTCCAGTGTAGTGTCGAACAGCTCGCCGTCGGTGCGCCCCTCGTAGTCGAGGGTGATGATATCGCCATCCCGCATGGCGGCGCGTAAATGCAGTCGTATTAAGCGGTTGTGTCAGTGTAGTTACTTTCGCTAACACCTTCCGTGAACGCAGCAGAGTTAAACATGGCGCTCGCTGCGCGGTCATGAAACCGCGTCCCCCGCGCTCGATGGTACTTCCACGAATGGTTGTCACTGGCCCCGGAGTCATCGAGCAGCTGCCGGCAGTAATCGCTGAGCTGAACCTGCCAGAGCGCGGGTTGCTGGTCTGCGACGCGGTCACGCGCAAGGTAGCGGGCAATCGCGTTCTGGGATACCTCGAGGAAACCGGCCACCCTGTCGCTGTCATTGAGATTGAAGGCGCCAGCATGGAGGAGCTGGCACGAGTCGAAGCTGCCGCGGAGGGATGCGGCTTCTTAGCTGGCGTGGGTGGCGGGCGTCCAGTTGACCTTGCGAAGCAGGCGGGCTACCACCTAGACCTTCCATTCATCTCGGTCCCGACCGCGGCATCGCACGATGGTTTCGCATCGGCACGGGCATCGATTCGTGCCGCCGGCCAGAAGACTTCGATGGAAGCGCGCCCGCCGATTGCGGTGGTCGCCGACACCAGCATAATTGCCTCAGCGCCGCGCCGGCTGCTGGCCGCAGGCATTGGTGATATTGTCAGTAACCAGACCGCGGTGCTGGACTGGCAGCTGGGGCGCGACCGCGGTGAGGAATACTCGGCCTACGCGGCGGCACTATCGGAAATGACTGCACGCCTTGTTGAGGAGAACACCGTTTTGGTTGCCGAAGGTGGCGAGGAGGGGGTGCGGCTGGTTGTCAAGGCGCTGATTTCGTCGGGAGTCGCGATGTCGATTGCCGGCTCGTCGCGGCCGGCAAGCGGCGGAGAGCACAAGTTCTCGCACTGGCTCGATGCCAACACCAGCAGTCCAGCGCTGCACGGAGAGCAGTGCGGCATCGGCTCGATTGTTACCATGCAGCTCCACGGCGGCGACTGGGAGCGCATTCGCGACACCCTCACTGCAGCCGGTGCGCCCACCAGCGCAGAGCAGCTAGGGTTCGAGGACGATACCGTGTTGCAGGCGCTGTGCGAGGCGAAAACTATCCGGCCACAGCGCTATACTATCCTTGACCGCGAATCGCCGGAAAAGATCGAACAGGCGGCACGCGAGACCGGTGTTGTTTCCTAACGATTAGTATATAAGTACGATACACCGATACCGCACATCAGGCGTTGCCCGATGTGAGAGGCACAATACTTTTGAGCCGGCCGGGCGTGCCTTGCTGCCGCAGTAGCGGCCTAAAGGAGAGATTGAGATGGACAAAGCGACCAAGGTATTCCTGGACAGGATTGACGCAGCGGTGGCGCAGCACGCGCTGCTGGACCACCCATTCTACCAGCTCTGGAACCGGGGCGAACTACCACGCGAGGCGCTGGACGAGTACTCGCGCCAGTACTACGCGCACGTCAGGGCGTTTCCGACCTATGTGAGCGCGGTGCATTCCCGCTGCAATGACATTAGCGTGCGGCAGCTGCTGCTCGATAACTTAATCGAGGAGGAGCAGGGACCCGACAACCACCCCGAGCTCTGGTTGCGCTTCGCCGAGGGCTTGGGCGTCAGCCGTGAGAGCGCTCAGGAAGCAGAGCCACTCGACTCGACGCGCGACTCGGTTACCGTGCTGCGCAATCTCTGCGATGGTGCTGACTATCGCAACGGCGTCGCGGCACTCTACGCCTACGAGTCGCAAGTACCTGATGTCTCCCAGACCAAGCGCGAAGGACTCGCAAAGTATTACGCGCTGGATGACCCACGCGCGGTGGAATTTTTCACCGTCCATGAGGAAGCAGATTTACGACATCGTGCCGAAGAGCGTGCCATCTTGGCCCGCGAGTGCCGGGACACAGCGAGCCGTGATGCTGCGGTGGCTGCGGCCGGTAACGCTGCGCAGGCGCTATGGGAATTCCTGGACGGCGTCTACGATGCGTATGTCGAGCCGTGCGCGAAGTGCGCTGCCTAGAAACGGGACCGAGGAGCTGCCGTCAATCGTCGGATTCTTCTTCTTCCTCGTTGCTGCCAGCTGACGAGAGTCGCTCAACGAGTTCGGCCTTCTTACCGGAAACGGGCAGTTTCTGCGCCTTCAGAAGTTCTTTCAGTTCCGGCACAGTGAGTGACTCGTAATCGACAACTTCCGCGTCCGTTTCGTCGTCATCTCCATCTTCTGTTTCCTCTTCAGTTAGGATGCGCTCCAGCTCCTCTTCCGAAGGAGGTACGTCCATCAGCTTGGCGGGCGAAAGCATCTCTACCTTGGCAATCTCGACCCGACGGGTGAGGTAGATGGTGCGTAAATCTTTAGCCAATTCACGCGCCAGCTCGCCTGAATAGATACGCTTCAGTCCCTCTACTAGGCTTAGCCCAGAGATTGTCTTGATCACCAGTGCAGTTGTCCGTGCACGGAGCAGCTTTTCCTGGGAGCCGCGGATGCGGTTGTCAACCACTAGTATTGGCTTGAGTCGCAGGCGTACATCATCGGTAGTGGTGAGAGTGAAATTGCAGTCGACGCGGGTGTTGCGGCGTCGGGTCAGCGCTCGCTTGTAGTCCGAAGTCAGGCGATGACCGTCGTAGCTGGTGAAAGCGTTGGGCCCGCGTACCTCGCCGACGCGGAAGCGGACGATGTAGTTTTTCTGTGAGAAGTCACCGCTAAGTCGGTCGAGAGAAACCTCGGCGACACGGCCAGTCACAGCTTCGGGGCTGTCGGCCGGTGTCCAGGCCATGACGGCATAGTTGAACATGGCGGGTGCGTGGAGAGAATACCACGCCTTGCTCTTCCAGCGGTCCTTTGCCTTGCGTTGTGCTTTCGCCATGATTGCTCCGGGGCGGCGCGGACTGGCGGGCAGTTCATATACGTTCCCCCGGCTGCTGGTAGAAGATGTTTGGCAAACTGCTGCTACCGCTTGACCCATCCAAGCGGCTCAAGGCAGCGACTGACTACGCTTTGACTCTGGCACGGCGGTTGGAGCAGCCGCTGGTAGCAGCGTACATTGCCAACCCCACCAAAATTGGCGCCGGCAGCGGAATGCGGGACCCCAAAGAGTGCTTCTACCCGCTTGGCGATCGTGAGCTGAAACGTTTCGCAGCCTCGGTGACCGACGTTGCGGTCGAACCACTGTTGAGGTGTGGTGAGCGGCCGCAGGTGCTGTCACACATGGTCACCGAAGAGCAGGTAGGTGACACACTGGTGTTGGGGCCGTTCCGGTCGCGACTTACACGCTTCTTCACCGGCTCGGAGGTCGAACGCATCCTAGAGGATGTGCAGTGCCATGCTTTTGTTATTCGCGAGGAGCAACCACTACCGGGGCCGGGTGCGCCTGCGCTAGTCGCCTTCGACGGGCCGCAGCTGCCTGACGCAGCTCTCGAGTTGATTGAGCGACTAGCACAAAGCTTCGGTTGCGACCTGGAGCTGCTTCACCTGGGCGAAGATATCCACGGTGGCGCCGCAGCACTTGACGAAGCAGTCCAAGAACTGCGAGGCAAGCTGGGCGGTGAGTTTCACGTAACCTCAACCATCGTGCCACTGCGCGGACTCTGGCGACGGCGGCTGGCGGCGACCAATCGCACCATCGCTGCCGAAGGCGCCAGGCTGGTGGTGCTGCCCGACCTCGAAGACGCCGTGTCGGTGCCGCTGCTGCACGAGCTGGTGCTTGACGCGCACGCCCCTGTGTGCGTCCTGCGATGAGCGATGACCGGCAGAGCATCAGCCGCCGCGCCGGGCTGCTGCGGCTCCGCGAACAGCCGCGACGCCATACACCACTCTACCGCATCTGGCTCGACAAGACCTTCCGCAAGCTGCTCGCCGGCGGCGTAATCCTGTTCGTAATCTGGCTGTTCCTGCTCACCACATCGCTGCCGGCCGATGGACGGCATGTCTTCCTCTTTTTCCTGTTTATCATCTACCTCTGGGTCTCGGAGGCGTTCCCGCTCCCCGTGACGGCTCTGATGGCCGGCACCGGACTGGTACTGCTCGGCCTGCGCAGCCGCGACGACGCCTTCTCGCCGTATGCGTCCGACGCGGTGTTTATGATACTGGGCTCACTGATTATCGCGCAGGGTATCTCCGCCTCGGGAACCGAGTCGCTGATTATCCGCAAGCTGCTGGCACCTTTCACCACCTCGACCTACCGGTTGCTGGGGGGCCTCATCATCGTCTCGACGCTGATGGCGGCGGTGATTCCCGACCACTCGGTCGCCGCAATCATGCTCCCCATCGTGCTGACCGTCATCGACAAGACCGATATCCGCGACCACCCGCGCGAGATGGTCGCGTTCACCATCGCGGTCGCCTTTGGCTGCTCCATCGCCGGGCTCGCGACGCCTTCGGGTGGCGCGCGCAACGTAATTGCCATTGGCTTTCTGGAGCAACATGACCTGCACATCAACTATCTGGACTGGGTCGTACTGGCCGCCCCCATCACAGTCGCGCTGATGCCGCTGCTTTTCGTGACGCTTATAGTTGCCAACCAGCTGCGCAATCGCTCCCTCGACTACCACCTGCCACCCGCCGAACCGCTGCATGACCGGCAGCTGCTGGCGCTCGCCATTTTGGGTGGCACCTTCCTGCTGTTCCTGACCTCGGGCCACACCGGCCTCACACTCGGAACGGTAGCAATGCTCGGAGCCATCGCAATGCACGTCACTGGGGTGCTGGAATGGGACGACAGCCGTCGTCAGCTTCGGTGGGGCGTGATGTTCATCTACGGCGCGGCGCTGACGCTAGGTGCGGCAATGGTTGACCACGGTGTCGCCGACTGGCTGGCGCTTGGTATTTTTGGGTTAGTGGAAGGGGGTGGTGAGCTGCTGATTTTCTCGACCATCATCTTGCTCGGCGTGGCGCTGACTAATATGATGTCTGACGGCGCCGCGGCGGCAGTGTTGGTGCCGATTACCCTCGCGGTGGGCGTCGCGGCAAACCTGGACCTGGCAATGGTTGCCATCCTGACCGCTATCTCAACCGCCTTCGCTTTCATGACAGCCTTCGGTACTCCACCCAACCTGATTGTTCATGCCTCGGGTATCCCCGACTCGGCCGATTTCGTTCGCAACGGAGTGCCAATGGTGCTGCTGGCAGTGCTGGTACTGCTCGCCGCACAACGCTACTACTGGCCATTGGCGACCGGCTGGCTCGGCTTCTAGTCGCGCCGCGTTGCTTCCGAGAGGCCACCGACAAAAGCGAAGACGACGGCGGCAGCGAAGACCGCAGACCCTGAGTCGGGCAGCTGTGAGAGCGATCCCAACGCACCCTCGCTGGGTGAGTAATCGAGCCACTCCCCAATTGTAGCACCCAGATCCTGTGGTCCAGCTCCTGGTGGCAGTCCTCCCGCATCAGCCAGCCCGCCCACAGCAGCAACTAGCAGGAACGGCAGCATCGCGCTGGTCAACGCCCGCGCCGGATCGCCTGCTAAGCGACCGCCAAAGTAGCCGCCACTGGCGGCGCCAAGCGAGCCGGGCAGTCCCAGCAGGCCGAACAGTACCATAGTGCTCAGGATGCAGCTGAACCCGGCTGGAACGCCACTCCGTAGCAGCTCCAGCGGACTTACAGCCAACTCGGTCAGTGATGATTCTGCTGTGCCAGCTACCTCTGGGACGGATTCCTGATTCGGAGGTCCAGTCTCCACCGCCTGCGGTGGCGGCAACTCGGTGATTTCTGGCAGCCCGCTGAAAAGCTCTTCGTCTACCACATCATGTTTGTCGTTGGACGGTTGCGGTCGCGCTTGGAGTCGGTTTCGCATCCGCTCCCACAACTCCTGCCGGTCATCCACTATCGACGCGAAACTGGAGTCGCATATAAGCGGCGTGACCGGGTATTAATATAGGACCCCGAAGAGCGCGGTAGAAGCCTTGGATATATATGGAAGTACTCACTTCTGACTCACTCGCGACCGCCATCCGCAACAGCGCTAGCTACGTGCATCTCAGCGTTGATGAATCGAGCTATCTAGCAGAGCACATCCTGAACTTCTTCGGCTACAGCGACCGTATCATAGACAACGTACTGCATCCTGAGGACCGTGACACTTTCTATATGCTCGAGGACGCCACCCTGATGGAGACCGAGCGCGAGGAGACAACTCTGTACGACGGCCGCGAGTGGCGTATCCATTACTGGCTGCTGAGGCACTCCGAAATTTTCAATCGCCGTGATTCGGGTCCGCAGGTCGTTCCCGAAGCGGCTGAGCCGTCAGTTTACGACGAAATTTCTGATGACCTTTGGTCGCGCGAAGGCCCCGAGACTGAAGACGAGGAGTAGCGTCCTGGCTAAGTGACGTACCGCACAGCAACAGCGTCCGCGCTAGCCTCTTAACCGCAGTTTGTAGGGGAGGCTCGAGCCACCGTTGCTTAGCCCGGTAGAGCGGCTGATTCGTAATCAGCAGGTCGAGGGTTCGAATCCCTCCGGTGGCTCCATTACTTCCCGTATCCACCCTTTTCGAAACGCTTTTTGGAGTGTCGCAGCGCCTCGAGCACCGGCATCAGCCTGCCCGACATGAACGCGATGCACGCGCCGCCGCCGGTTGAGACGTGGTTAATCCGGTCGGCAAGTCCCATCTGGGTGAATGCCATCGTAGTCTCACCGCCGCCGACGACCGTCAGCGCGTTGCTGTTGGCCATGGCAGTGAAGATTTCGCGCGTGCCAGCAGCGAACTCAGAGTTCTCGAAGACACCCATCGGCCCGTTTGCGATGATTGTGCCAGCCTTCTCGAGGCGCGCGAGGTAGGCAACCAGCGTCTCAATGCCGATGTCGTGGACTGGATACTTCGTCGGTAGCTCGCTGACTGGCAGGCCGTAGCGCAGCCCCCCATCGCTAACAGCGACGTCGACCGGTACCGCTAGGCGGTCGCCGAACTCTTTGCGAAGGTTCTCGGCGTCGGCAATCACTTGTTCCCAATTGGTGATATGGTTGTGGATGTACGCAGTGCTCGGTGCTCCGATGTCAACGCCGTCAGCCATGAGGAACAGGTTTGCAACGACTCCGCCCGTAAGGACTTCGTCGACGCCCTGCGAAAGGAAGTAGTGCGCAATCGCGACCGAGTCGGCTGCCTTACTGCCACCCAGCAGCGCAATTCTCGGAGTGGGACCATCAGCAATCGCGCCACCCAGTTTGCGCAGCTCGCGCTCCATTACGAGTCCTGTCGCCATCGGCAAAACCTCGGTAAAGCCCACAAGGGAGGGCTGACAGCGATGTGCAGCCGCAAAGGCGTCGTTGACGAAAATGTCCGCGAGTGGTGCCAGGTTGCGCACCAGCGCAGTATCCGCCTGCGGCGTGAAGTCCTCTCCGTTCCATGAACTGATTGCCACTTCCTCCGTATCGAAGCGGACGTTGTCGAGCATCACTACTTCGCCCGGTTTCAGGCTGGTGACAGCATCGTGCGCCAGCTCGCCGTGGATGTCTGGGATAAACTTGACTGGCCTGTCAATTAGGTTCGCCAGCCGTCGTGCGTGTCGTTCTAGCGGGACGCAATCGAGCAGGCCAGGGCGTGACTGATGCGCCAGGATGGCGACCTTGGCGTCCGCTTCAGCCAGCAGCTTCGCTGTGGCGGCGTGGCGCCGGATGCGCGTGTCATCCAACAGCGCGCCAGTCTCCGGGTTGATGGAGGAATTGATGTCGACCCGCAGCAACACCGTCTTCCCGCCAGGCGGCAGGTCGTCCAGCGTCAGAAAGCTGTCGCCCACGGCCCGGGATAAGGGGTGTTTCTAAACCCTTTGGCCAAATCCAGGACTGCTAGAGTCAGGATTGCTCGCGCTCGATATGCCGCCCAACAATGATGAAATGCGCGATGGCTGCTTCAATTTGGATGCGCGCTGTTGCGCCCTCGGAGAGTCGGAAGTCAGCTTCGGCTAGCTTCTCAATTAGCTGTACCTTTGCCTCGTCGGGAATCTCTAGATCGCGCACGGTGCGGTGCATCTGCCGCAGTATGTCCTCGCCCGCCAGGCCATAGGTGATAATCAGTGCGTCGAGTCGTTCACGCGCGCCGGCGAAGTTTCCTTGCAATGCCATCTCCAGTGCTTCGCGCACTTCGCCCGGCCGCGCCGCCGAGACCGCCTGGTAAACCACATCGGCCGTGATGTCCTCGCCAGCAGCAGCAGCCATCTGTAGTGAGTTGATGGCCCGCCGCAAGTCACCCTGCGCCAGGTACGCCAGCGATTCATACGCCTCGCCATTCACCTTGAGCTTTTCGCGGCCAGCGATGAACTTCAGGTAGCGCTGGACATCCTCTCCCTGCAGTGGTCGGAAGCGGAATACCGCGCAACGCGACTGGATGGGTTCGATAATCTTGGAGGAGTAGTTGCATGACATGACGAAGCGGCAAGTGCGCGAATACTTTTCCATCGTGCGCCGCAGCGCTGCCTGTGCAGCGCTAGTTAGCGCGTCGGCCTCGTCAAGGAAGATAATCTTGAAGCCTCCTCCACCAATTGGCGCGGTGCGTGCGAACTCCTTGATTTTGCCGCGCACGACATCGATGCCGCGCTCGTCAGATGCGTTCAGTTCGTGGAGGTTGTGCTGCCAGTGCTCGCCAAACATCTCCCGTGCGAGCGCCAGAGAGCAGGTTGTCTTGCCGGTTCCCGCAGGCCCCGCAAAGAGCAGGTGCGGCATCGATTTCTCGCGCACATAGCTCGCAAGTCGGGTCGTCACCGCCGACTGTCCGACTACTTCGACCAGCGTTGTGGGGCGGTATTTTTCGACCCAGATTTCCTCCATTGTAGGGGCAGCAGCCGCCTGAATTAAAGGCGGTGGCTGCGATTCCCATTTATAGACCCCGGATTCGACCCCCGTATGGCACCCTATACTGGGGTCGATTTCTACAACCTCGAGCAGCACCTCACCGAGGAGGAGCGCATGGTGCGCGATACGGTGCGCGACTGGACCGAGGAAAACGTGCTACCAGTCATCGAGGAGCACTACATGGCCGGCACTTTCCCGATGGACCTCGTGCCGCAGATTGGCAAGATGGGACTCTTCGGCTGCAACCTCGAGGGTTACGGCTGTGCCGGCCTCTCCAACGTTGCCTATGGCCTCGTCTGCCAGGTTCTGGAAGAGATACTTTGACGCCAGAGGGGCGGGATTGGGCGCCGATACGCTGCCGACGATCCGCCACTACACCGCGCTTATCCGGAGGCACTTCATGGGGGATTCAGAACTCAACGAGCTTACGGCATAAATCTATTCGAAGCATCGTCGCGCGCTCGACTTCCTTTTTGAGCAGCGTCCGGACCTTCAGTCCGATATCGGTGCCGCCGTGACCAAGCTGATTCGCGGTCACGCGGACCTTGAATTAGACCATTGCACAAAGTCAGTGATCCGATTTGCGCCAAAAGTTTGGGACGGGATTAATGGCCTTCCGGAGGCCGCAGGTTGGACACCTTCAAAGCGAAATCTATTGTTCGAGCTCAGGTTCAATATCGGTAAACTGTCCCTCCATTTGACTTTGGGCCCAGGCGATACTCAGCGCAGCGACGGTTCGGGCCTTCGACAGTTTGTGTTCGACCCCACCTCCACGACATGCTCGCCGTCCCACCCAAATTCGACGCGC
>ERZ651768.2643-NODE-2643-length-12307-cov-3.336631_pt1 | contig 12307 bp, 11 predicted proteins | sample MGYA00514754_ERZ651768 | MGnify/ENA metagenome assembly ERZ651768 | reverse complement strand
GCAAACGTGCACAAGCTTTTTCGTGTTAGAAGAATTAAACCCACCAATGACGATCATTAAATCAACTTGGTCGGCCAATTCATGCACCGCTACCTGCCGGTCACGGGTAGGCTGACAGATCGTGTTGACAAATGCCACTTCATCCACATAATCAAGAGCCCGGATCTTTTCCACGAGGTCCTCAACTTTATCTGTTTGCTGGGTAGTTTGCGTGACGATTCCCAGTTTCCGGTTGCCTGAGTCCTTAATTTTGCTAAAGTCGTCCTCGCTATTGATGACCAAATGATCATCCAGATCCCCTACGATTCCTTTAACTTCCACATGGTCTTTCTGCCCGATCACAACAGGAAAATAGCCCTTTGTCACCATTGATTTAATGGTTTTATGGACCCTCATAACAAGCGGACAACTTGCGTCATAGACAATGAATCCGGCATCATTCAGTTGTTTTTTTGTTTTTTCAGCCGCTCCATGGGCAGTGATCATGACTTTCTTGGTCTTGATTTTTTCTATGTCCTCGATTCCCGGTACCAGAGAAACTCCATTTTGTTTTAAAGATTTGCTGACTTGCGGGTTATGGACCAATTGGCCCACTATGGTCAAGTCGGATGCGAATTCGGGAGACATGGCAAGATTGATGGCATCCTGAACCCCAAAACAGGTGCCCATTGCGCTGGCAAGGGAGACTTTCATTTATAAATTCCTTAATGGAATGGAAACGTTTTCGGCTTTATTCGTTAACCAACAGGTTAAATAGTAACAAACTGGGTAAGGGTTTTAAATAAAAAACCCTTACTCGGTGAGGAGATTTTTTATCATTTGCCAGGTCGTTTGACGGCTAATATCGGCAATAGACTCCGTTAGCGGGATATTTTTAGGACAGACCTCAACGCAAACCTGTGCATTTCCGCAATCGGTGATGCCTCCTTCCCCCATAACGGCATTCAGCCTGTCTTCTTTTTTCATTTCTCCTGTGGGGTGCAGGTTAAAAAGGCGGACCTGATTGAAGGTGGAGGCCCCCATAAAGGAGTTGTCGATGGTAAACTGGGGACACGCTTCCAGGCAACACCCGCATGTCATGCATTCTGACATGACATAACGTTTGGCGCGATCCTGATCCGGCATGATCGGCCCTTCTCCGATGTCATGGCTCCCGTCAATTTCGATCCAGGCTTTGACCTTTTTCAGGCTATTAAACATACGTTCCCGGTCGACCTGCAGGTCGCGTATGACCGGAAATTTGGACATGGGTTCTAAGACAATCGGTTTTTCAATTTGGTCCACCAGCGCAGTGCAGGCCTGCCGGACCCGGCCGTTGATCAACATGGTGCAGGAGCCGCAAACCTCTTCCAGGCAATTACAATCCCACGTAACCGGACTCACCGTTTTTCCATCCCCTGTTGTGGGGGTTTTCTGGATTTCCATCAGGCAGGAAATGATATTGGCAAAAGGTTTGTCGGGCACCTCAAACGTCTGCCAGTATGACGGGGAGTTGGGTTTGTCCTGACGTTTAACCTTTATGGTTATGGTTTTTTCAGTCATAGCGATTGTCAGTCATATTTTCTTGGCCGCGGGGTCACCAGCGAGGTGTTGACCTCTTCGTAGGTGATCTCTGGCTGATTGTTTTTATATTGGGCCACTGTTGTTTTAAGCCATTTTTCGTTATTCTCCTGGAACCGTTTCATATAGTCGAGATGGCCGGAAGGAAACTTCTCTTCAGTCACTTCCCCATATTGTTTTTGCTCGAGGTAATCGATGTATTCATGAGGATCGAAATCCTTGGGCTGGTTCAAGTCAAAATCCGGTTTGTAATGGCTTCCCCGGAATTCGTCTCTCATTAAAGCGCCTTTAGTAATGATTTTAGACAGTTGGATCATGCAATATAACTGGTTGATGAAACTGGGTGACGGGTTGGCCCAGTCAGTCGTGTCCAAACATTTCACATTCTTGAACCGGGTCTCAATATCATTAATTGCGTGAACAGCTTTTTCCAAGGATTTATTATCCCGGACAATGAGAACGTTTGCCAGCATGATATCCCCCAGTTCATGATGCAATTTATAGGGGTTTTCGGAGCCATCCATTTTTTTGATCTCGATAAAACGGTTATCCCAGTGTGAGCGGGCGTCATCGAAGATAGTGGAGGAGATATCATCCACCGATTTTTCAAGGGAGTCCACATAGTTCATAACGCCCCGGGCCATCATCAGTCCTGTATAAATACAGCTCAATAATGAGTTGGCTCCCAGCCGGTTGGCGCCGTGATATTGGTAATCCACTTCTCCTGCCGCATACAGTCCGCGAATAGATGTCATCTGGTTTTTAGGAGACCCGTGATCGATCAATCCATGGCTGTCCGGACCGTAGTCGGTCCACAATCCTCCCATAGAATAATGCACTGCAGGAAAGATTTTCATGGGAGTTTCGCGGGGGTCTACACCCGTAAATTTGGTATAGATGTCTAGGATTCCACCCAGGCGGTTATCCAGGAATTCTCTCGATTTATGAGTCAGGTCGAGATAGACCATTGGGTCTCCGGAAACACCCAGATTCTGGTTGTAGACGATATCATAAATTTCACGGCTGGCAACATCTCTGGGAACAAGGTTTTTGAATAGAGGATATTTTTCTTCCAGAAAATAATAGCGTTCGTTCTCAGGGATTTCCTTCGGGTTGCGGTTGTCGTTGGCATCACGTGGTACCCAGACGCGCCCACCTTCACCCCGGGCCGATTCGCTCATCAGCCGGAGCTTATCCTGCCCGGGTACGGCAGTAGGGTGGATCTGGATGAACTCCCCATTGGCGAACTTGGCCCCCTGCATATAAGCGGTGGTGGCGGCGGCTCCGGTATTGACAACGGAATTGGTGGACCGCGCATAAACCTGTCCCGGTCCGCCGGTGGCTAATACTACGGCATCTGCTTGCAAGGTATAGATCTCATCGGTTCTCAGATCGTGAATCACCGCACCTCGGCAGATTCCTTCTGAATCAAGAACGGCCCCCAGGTATTCATGCCATTCCAGTGTTTTTGCTGAACCGTCATGCACATGGCGCCGGACCTGTTCATCGAGCGCGTAAACGAGTTGTTGTCCTGTGGTGGCTCCGGCAAAAGCGGTTCGGCTATACAACGTGCCGCCGAACCTGCGGAAATCGAGATGCCCTTCTCCGGTCCGGTTAAATGCCACTCCCATCCGGTCCATCAGGTGAATGATGGTTGGAGCTTGGTAGCACATGTCGCGCACCAGGGGTTGGTGGGCCAGAAAGTCTCCACCCTTAATAGTGTCATAAAAATGTTTCTCCGGGGTATCTCCTTCGTTTTTTGCGTCGATGGCGGCATTGATGCCTCCTTGTGCGCAAACCGAATGGGATCGCTTTAACGACTGGTAAGACACCACGGTCGCTTCCCCGTTGCGTTCGCAAAATTTCATGGCCAAGGCTAGTCCTGCCAATCCACCTCCAACGATGACTATTTTTTTCTTTCTGTTTATCATGTCCTTACCTCGCCACCGTTGCTTCGACAGGAAGCGGGTTCATATTAAACTCCGCTACCGTTGCTAAACCTAGAACGGTAAGTGCCAGGCCGATCATTGCGAAAACGATTGCCCCGTTTCTCTGGGCATTTTCGCCAATCAAAATGCCCCAGGAAACGCAAAAACCCCATAGACCGTTGCTAAAGTGAAAGGTTGCCGAAACAATCCCTATGGTATAGATCAGCAATCCCTGCCAGGTTTTAAACTCTCCGTTCATAATGTCGATCAAAAATGGTGCCGCTTCAAAATGGTGTTTACCCTCCCATAGCTTGGGGCCCACCGTGGTACCCAGGTGGTAAATCAGAAAGACAAAAACAATGGCCCCGGATAGGCGTTGCAATGTGTAAAGGCCGTTACGGGGATACCGGTACCGATGCACATTGGTTTTGGCAATATTCACAACGTAAAATCCCATAACTGAATGAAACAGTAGGGGGATATATATAAAAGTTATTTCGATGACCAAAAGGAAAGGAATACTGTTTATTGCGTCAATACTGAGCTGGTAAGGCCATACTCCCACGGTACGAAGGGAGTTGACGCAAATATGAATGACCAGAAAAGCTCCAATAGGCACGATTCCAGTAAGTGAATGGAGCTTTAAAAGGAGGAAGTGAATCTCATCTTTCGAAGGTCTGACCATAGTAGGAAAATGAAATACTAACCTGATTGCGCAATTTAATAAAAGTCAGCATAGTGTGTTTGCAGACTTGGGCCACATATTGGCGCAAAAATGGGCATCACACAAGGGTTATCACTGGAGGAGAGGAAAAAAATGTTGAAAACGGTATCAAATATAAGAAAAGGGGGTCAAAAGTCAGATTCCAGTAGAGGGCGTTGCTTAAAATCGGGGTTGATTGGCCTGTCCTCGGCACAGATTTTCAGGTGAACCGGATCCTGCACATAAAAATCCACAAACCCGCATTGGCTACAGATGCTGGTTTGCAAGGGGACACTTTTTTCGACCCCGTGGTCTTGCCGGAAAACCATGATTAATTCATTGGTCTTGCTGGTCCTCAGGCTAATGTCGCCCTTAATGATGCTTTTGTCACCGCACTTGCTACAGGTATCTCTGTCGTTGGGCATGCCGAGGCTCCTTGAATGAAGAGATTCCCCAATTCACTCGGGAATCAGGAATTGCGTCCTGAAGCCTTAATATACCACAACTTGGGCGAACGGAAATAAACGTTCCGCTTGCGGGGAGGATGAACTCCCCCGCCGAAATGCTGAACACGTTTTCTGGAACCGGGATGCGGTTTAGCAACGCTTCCGCTTCATTCACCAGATCCATTCCCTCATTCACTCTTTGCCGCAACTCTATACCCGCATGAAAACTGGGTTTGCGTCTTACCGGCAAATGAATCAACTCTCCGGTTAGAGGTTTTTTAGCCACCCGGGCCTTGTATTCATTGACTTTGAATGATCCGAATCCCTGAACTACCACACGCCCATCATTTTGCAGGTTCTTTTCCATGATAGAATCCAGAAACACGGTCAAATAAAGGTTGGCCTCTTTTTTTAGTTACATCCAACCGTGACGCTAGCTTACTCACCAATTGCACTCGTGTCATTATCCTTCCCTCCAGATTGACAAACATTTAGTAACTGCTATAAACAGATAGGGCAAAAATCGGGCCAAAATGTGCGCGATGAATTAAGTCTGAATTTTTCATAAGGTTATCGAGAAGAGGGTAAACCTGTTGGTTTTTGGCCGGTTTGATATTTGATAAAATTGTCAACTTAAGTGCACAGCCTAACCCTTGGTTATCCAACTCGTTGCCACTTAAATAAAAGAAGTTGCGGGCCTAAAATTGTGGGACCATTTTCCTACGTGTATACGCGGAGAGCCTCCACTGGCAAATAGCAACAAGGCTACGCCTTGAGGAAATGAGCAATCGTTTTATCTGGCGAGCAAAGAGTTGTCTCGGCTAAAAAAGCTATTGCTAGTCGGGTCCAGCGTCACGCTGGCCACGGCTAGTGGATGGAAACTTTATTTTTTCGCGGTGCAGGACGTTGTCGATAAAAAAAATTCTGGTTTATTTAACCCATCCCCATGTTGAGGCCTGGAATTTCAGGCCAGAACATAAGGCATTGTTGGAGAGTCGGATTCCTGGATTGAAAGTTGATGTTTGCCTGAACTCCAAAGATTTCAGGGAACGCTTGCCCCAGGCAGAAGCGGTGATCGTCTGGTTTTTCAAGCAACCCTGGCTGGATTCTACGCCACGGCTAAAACTTATAGCCACGCCTGCGGCGGGCAATGACTGGATCCACTTGGAGTCTCCGAAAAATTTAAAACTCTCCTTTGGCGGGTTCCACGGAAGCCTGATTGCCGAAAGCGTTATCGGGGCGATGCTCTATTTTTTGAAAGCCTTTTCTTTGTCAGCAAAATTGCAGGAACAGAAAAAATGGGCACAGATTAAGATTTCTGAAAAACTGCGGTCGCTTCACAACAGCCGGGTTACCATTTTTGGGTTTGGAAGAATCGGCAACGTTATCGCTGAAAGACTGAAACCTTTTGGCTGTACCCTCACCGGGGTCAAAAGAAATCCCATTCCGGTTCCGGATTATTTTTCTTCTTCAGATCGGATTCTTACCTTGGAAAACTGGGAAACGATTTTTGCAGAAACCGATCACCTGATCTGTGCTCTACCGGGCGGTGAGGAGACTGATGGAATATTGAAGCCGGAGCATTTCGAGGCATTGCCGAAGTCCTGCTATTTTTATAACGTGGGGCGGGGAAATATTTATCAGGAGAGCGATCTGGTCTCGGCGCTTAGAACCGGGGAAATTGCCGGGGCTTATCTCGATGTGTTTGACGAGGAACCTTTGCCCGAACCCTCCAAATTGTGGGAGACGGAAAACGTTCTCATTCAACCGCACCTGTCAGCGGCCTCGCCGCAATACCTGGAACTGTTTGTCGAGGAGTTGGCGGAAAGAATAAATACCGGCGAGCCGCCGGGGGCAGTGAGGCGGTGATGCTAATACCCCTCCGGGACATGAAGACAGAAGAAAGGACACCACACGCGATCCCCGAAGGCGTGGAACCTGTTCCCACCGGGCGCGCTCTCTAACGAGAGGGGCAATAAGCAGGCTCGTCAAGCCGCCAATACTTCTTGCTCGCCAGATAGAATTATTGCTCATTGAGTCCAGCGTCACGCTGGCCACGGCTAATGGTTGTTCGAGAGAATGTGGGGGCGCGGTTACAGCGGTGCTTGCTGGCTGTGAAAATCGGTGGCTTGCTGGAATTTGTGCCCAACAGTGATAAGGCTTGCTTCATCAAAATGCCGACCCATCAACTGCAAGCCGACAGGGAGGTTTTCTGCCTCGGCAAAGCCGCAGGGAATCGACATCGCCGGTATGCCAGCGAGGTTGGCGGAGATGGTATAAATATCCGCCAAATACATCTGTAATGGATCGTCCAGCTTTTCCCCGAGTTTGAAAGCCGGGTAGGGGGTGACCGGTGCGGCGATGACATCGCATTGCCCAAGCGCGTTTTCAAAATCCTGTTTGATCAATGTTCGCACTTTCTGTCCCTTTAAATAATAAGCGTCATAATAACCGGAACTGAGCACAAAGGTTCCGAGAATGATCCGCCGCTTCACCTCTTCGCCAAAACCTTCCTCGCGGGTGTTCTCATACATATGGACAAGGGTGTCGGACTTATCGGCGCGATAACCATATTTGACTCCGTCATAGCGCGAAAGGTTGGTGCTGGCTTCGGCGCAGGCGATGATGTAATAAGTCGCCACGGCGTAATCGAGGTGCGGCAGGGAAACTTCCACGGTCTGCATTCCCAGCGATTCAAGCGTACGAATGCCTTCCTGCACTGCTTTTTCAACATTGGGGTTGATCCCACCGGTGGTGAAGTATTCTTTGGGAATGCCGAGCTTCATGCCCTTGACATCTTTTTGCAGGGCCTGGGTGAAATCGGGAAGCGGGACATCGGCGGAGGTGGAGTCGCGCGGGTCTTTACCGCCGATCACGTTCATCAAGGTCGCCGCATCGGCAACAGTTTTGGTCAACGGTCCGATCTGGTCGAGTGATGAAGCAAAAGCCACCAGCCCAAATCGCGATACCCTACCGTAGGTGGGTTTCAGTCCGGTCACACCGCAAAAGCTGGCCGGCTGGCGGATGGAACCGCCGGTATCACTGCCGAGAGCGGCCACGCATTCGTGCGCCGAAACGGCAACAGAAGAACCGCCGCTGGAACCTCCCGGTACCCGGTCCAACGCCCAGGGGTTCATCGTCGGGTGGTGATAGGAGTTTTCGTTGGAAGAACCCATGGCGAACTCGTCCATATTAGTCTTGCCCACTATCACGGCTCCCGCCTGGTGCAACCTTTCGACAACGGTGGCGTTGTAAGGGGAAACAAACTGGTCCAGAATCTTTGACGAGCAGGTGGTGCGACTGCCTTCGGTACAGATTAAATCTTTAAGTGCGATGGGGATGCCGAGAAGCGGGGCATCTTCCCCGGCCGCGATTCGGGCGTCCGCATTCCGCGCCTGTTGCAAGGCTTTCTCACGGGTCAGGTGGACAAAAGCTTGAACCTTGTCTTCCACCTGGTCGATACGTGCGAACACCGCTTCGGTCAGTTGTACGGAACTGAGTTTTTTCTGCCTGAGAAGTTCCCGGGCCTGGGTAATTGTTGAGCGGTGCATGAAGGATTAAATGATTTTGGGGACCTCGTAATGCCCCTTGTCGTGTGCTGGTGAATCGGATATCGGGTTGTGATCAGCGAGGGGTTTGGGTGCCGGTTCATCATCGCGGAACACGTTATTAAGTCCTAATACATGTGCCGTAGGTTCCACATCTTCGGTGTTGACCTCTTTGAGCTTTTCAATGTATTCGAGGATCGTCCCCATTTGGCCCGAAAGCCGTGTTTTTTCATCAGGGGTCAATTTTATCCGCGCCAGCACGGACATATGTTCAATATCAAAATCAAATGACACCTGTATCTCCGGACAATTTCGGGTTGGCTCAACGAGTTCTTGTACCCTTTCAGGGCATGAAGGCTGAGGAAGAATACCACGCTATCTGCCTCCCCTGCTAAGGGGCGGTTAGTCTGAGGAACTTTCTTTACGGTCTTTTTTCTTTTTCTTTTTCAGTTCGGCCATTTTTTCTGTGGCGGTGATTTTGTTTGATTTGCGTGCCAGCCGTTTGGTTTTCTTTTTCAGTTTGCGGATTGCGACCGCATCATCGCCTTTTTTAGAGGCTTCCGCCAGGTTGGATTTGGCCTTTTTAAGGTGTCCCTGCAGTTTTTCTACGTTTGCCATAATAAGTCGCGCCATTTTTAAGGGTTTAGAAAAACAACCTTTATACCAAATAATGCCTCAAATCACAACCGCTTGCTGTGGAGAGGGTTAAAATCTCCCCTTCACATTGACTCACGCAAAGGTTTTGTAAGAAGAGGGAAATGCTGGACTTAGCCCTCGGCTTCTACAATCACCAGAGTGAAATCGTCGGTGAAATCGCCGCCATCGTGGTGATGCTAATGCGACCGCCGCCCAGTGTCATACCTGCCCCAGAACAACCAGGTCGATTTGTTTTCGGCCCAGGTCCACATCTGCGACCCGCACTTTCACTCGGTCACCGATTTGGAAACAGCGATGGCGTTTTTGCCCGATGAGCCGGTGCTCGGGTTCGATGAACAGGTAATAGTCGTCCATGATACTGGAAATCTTGACCAGCCCTTCCACGAAAATCTCTTCCAGCTCGACAAAAAATCCGAACCCTGTAACGCCGGTGATGATCCCGTGAAAGGTTGTACCGATTTTATCCATCATGAACTGAGCTCGGCGAAGGTCGATCACTTCCCGTTCTATGGCCATGGCCTGGATTTCCATTTGAGTGGACTGTTCTGAAATTTCGGCAAGCCGGGACAACAGCCCCTTTTTTTCTTTTGATGGACATTTGCGTTTCAGGTATTTCTTGACGATCCGGTGCAGAATGAGGTCGGGGTAGCGGCGGATCGGCGAGGTGAAATGGGCATAATGAGGAAAGCCCAGGCAGAAGTGACCGGGGTCGGCCTCAGAATAGCGAGCCTTCTTCATGGTGCGAAGAAGTAGAGTGTTGACAACTCTTTCTTCCGGGCGTTCCTGGATTTTTTTCAGCAGGGCCTGAAAATCCGTTGAGCGGACCGGTGTGGGAACCTTCAAACCGAAAGAAGCGATGAACTCATTGAAATTGGCGAGCCGTTCCGGGTTGGGAGCTTCATGAATCCGGTGGATGCATGGTATGCCTCGTTCGTGCAGGTTGAGGGCGACAAACTGGTTGGCGGCCAGCATGAATTCTTCGATCAGCTCGTGTGCCAGGTTATGCTCGCTGATACTTATCCGCTTGACGTGGCCGGCGGAGTCTATATGGATTTCCGGTTCCGGTACATGGAAATCGACACTGCCGCTTTGGAATCTCTTTTTCCTGAGGAGTTGGCTGAGGTGGTGCATATCGGCCAAGGTCGGTAAAAAGGGATCGTCCGCCTTTTCATTCCCCAGTAAATCGTGAACCTCGTTATAGGTGAAACGCCGCCGGCTTTTGATGATGGAGGGGTGAAGGCTTCCAACGAAAAAATTTGCTTGGTGATCGAAGTCCATGATGGCGCTGAGCGTCAGGCGCGGTTCACCGGGTTTTAAACTGCAGGCTTCGTTAGACAGTGAAACGGGAAGCATGGGGATGACCCCATCGGCGTAATAGATACTGGTCCCCCTTTCCAGAGCTTCCTGGTCGAGCAGGGAGTTTTCCTGCACAAAATGGCTGACATCGGCGATATGGACACCGAGCCGGTATCCCTCTTCGAAGCGTTCTAGCGAAACCGCATCATCAAAATCCTTGGCCCGTTCTCCATCGATGGTGAAGGTCAGCAGTTGGGTAAAATCTTTTCGTTTTTTCAAGAAACCGGCGAGATCTTTAGCCTCAGCGTCTCGGGCCGCATCGAGAATTTCCGGGGGAAAACCCTGGCGCACTCCATGCTTTCTGAAGATGGATTGGATCTCGACATTCGGGTCGTTGGAGGAGCCCAGCACTTCGGCCACTTTGCCGATGGGTGGTTGGTGACGGGTTGGGAAGGTCTCAATTTCCACGTGTACGATTTGCCCGTTTTTGGCTCCCTTCCTGTATTTGCCGGGAACAAAAACATCATGGAAATATTTGGCCTCAGTGGGAATGACCCATCCATCCTTGCCGAAGGTCTCATAGGTTCCGACGAGATGCGTGGTGTTGCGCTGGAGAATACGTATGACACGTCCTGCAGGCTTTCCAGGTTCGCGTTCCGACTCGATCCGGACCACCACATGATCGCGGTGCATGGCTTCGTTCATGTTGCGGGCATTGACGTAAACATCGTCTTCCCCATGTTGCTTGTCGGGAATGACGAATCCGAATCCGTTCGGGTGGCCGTGCAGTTTTCCGGTGACCAGATGCATTTCGTCGGGAAGCCCGTAGCGTCCTCCACGGATTTTTATCAGAGTGCCCTCGCCGGCCATTTCCTTGATGTGGTTGCGAAACTCCCGCTTCTGAGTTTCGGGCACGCCCAACAGCCGGGAAAGCTCCGCGACCTTCATGGGGCGCGCAACTTTCTTTTTTATCAGTGAGAGAATTTTTTCTTGTGTGAGTTTCATAGGGGCCGGTCAGGGTTTTGCGTTTCCGGGCTACTTTATCACGGCTTAGGGATTAACGCACCGGCAAGGAACTCATGGCATCTTTTTCAGAATGTTGCTAATATGAAACCTAGAGGTATTTATAACCTACCCGGACTTCACTCTCTGCTGATAGCTTCCAAGCTCCAAGGTTGGGCAATGCCCTTCCTGACTGTTTTCCTTGCCAGCTTTGCGATCTATTTCGTCTCGCTGGATTTCTATTTTCTGGTTATTTCTGACGATATGGCGTATGTTTTCCGCAATCCCTATCTTCAGAAGATTTCTCTAGAGAATATTGCGGCTATCTTTTCCAACCTTCATTTTGGGGACTATCTTCCTGTCAATTTGCTTTCTTATTCATGGGATTATACCTGGTGGGAATTTAACGCCTTCGGGTATCACTTGACTCAGGTGGTTTTGCATTCACTGAATGCCTGCTTGTTATTTCTAATTCTCGATTTGCTGGAGGTGCCTAAAAAAGCCTGTTGGTTCAGTGTGCTGATCTTTATCGTTCATCCTGTGCATGTCGAGTCAGTGGTCTGGATAGCGGAAAGAAAGAACCTGCTTTCATCCCTGTTTATTTTTTTATCGCTCTGGTTTTATTTGCGGTACGCCATGAGTTTTCGTTTTCGCAGGATTCATTATTATTTTTGCCTGCTGTCATTTTCCCTGGCACTGTTGAGCAAGTCGATATCGGTAATGTTCCCTTGTGTTTTGGTGTTGCTGGATATTCTGGTGCTGAAGAGAAAGATGATGGTGATGGAAAACTTAAGGCCGCATCTGTTCTATTTGGTGCGAAGAACTTGCACCTAAAGTTTGCTCAGTTTATTTTAAAAAGATTAGATAAAGATTCACATTATAATATATCTATAGCTCATAGCAATGCAGAGAACCGAGGCCATGAAATCGTTGATATAGTTGAAAACAACTTTAAAAATATAGTTAGCATTGATCTTGTTGAAATGGGTTCTGCATTGGGAGTTCATGGGGGACCAAATTCATTTGTCGCTGGAATTCAAAAAGAAATAAATGAATAAAATATTACTACTATTCCTGGCTAGTTATCTTATAGGATCAATATCAGGAAGTCTGCTACTGGGGAAATTTTGGAATATTGATATTAGAAATTTTGGAAGTAAGAGCGCA
>ERZ651768.2642-NODE-2642-length-12312-cov-4.408092_pt1 | contig 12312 bp, 13 predicted proteins | sample MGYA00514754_ERZ651768 | MGnify/ENA metagenome assembly ERZ651768 | reverse complement strand
ATTCATGCTGTAATGTTGGATACATTAACGGGGGAATGGATCGGGTGTGCCGATCCGGATTGGGAGGGTACTGCCGTATCTCCTGAATGGAAATAAGTAGCTTACATCGTTTTTTCGTTTACTACTATTAGAATAGACAGAGCCATTCCTTTATATAACCGGCTTTATTAATAGTACTGCAATGACAATCATAAGAAGAATGAACAAGTACGGAAGCGACCTGACAAAAGCAAGATTTCGTAACATTTCAGCGGTGTCATTTACCTTTGGAAAAGGAATGCTTTCAGGAATGTCCACCTCGAGAAATTCACACAACGGCGCCCAGCCGTCTTTTACCCGGTAGACCATTAGTTTATCACGGGGGACTGTTTTCTTTACGTCCTCTATATGTTTATAGTACACTGTACGGGCAAACTCTTTGTCTTCAAAATTATTTTTAAACAGGTTAACCCAGATCAGCTTATTCTGCATTTCTATGAAAATACGGATGGGATAAGCTATCATCATGAACCAGCCTGGCAGGATGGTAGGCACTGTATAGATGGTATTTTTTGTGCTTTCATACCACCCATCAAAATCCCGTATGGTTAAAATGAATTTTACCTTGGGGTATTTTTTTTCCAGTTCACTATAGAACAAGCTCACCGGATAATCAACGGCAGATCCAAACCCTTTTAATAGACGGTTCCAGTTCATGGGGTCACCCCGGGAAGTATTGTACCACAGTTTTAAATGAGACAGGCGCCAAACGATCTCTTTCATATGATAACATGGTCCGAAACCCAATTTTTCCAGTGCAATTTTTAACGATAATGTTCCTGTGCGTCCGAATCCCGCACCGATCACTTTTATTTGAGTTGGAGAATCACCATATTTCATTTTCACAATAGTAAAAATTTAGAATTAGAATCACTGGGCCGTTCAATGTATTAAATAATGGTCCCCTTGACTGGCTTATTGAATTAGTTTGAATGAGTCTCCCGGTTTTATTTCACCCTCTTTGACTATCCGGGCGTACCATCCGCGCCTATGCAAGATTGTATTCATAAAAGTTGTGATATGCTTCTGACCGACATAGGGGAGTAAACCCAGATTAGTACAAGGATCACATTCCAATGATATTTCAATCGTTGAATCTCCGGCCTTATACTGCTGTTCAACCTTGAATGTATCATGTGCATATCCTGTTATGGTGAGATTCTCCCCAACATCTCCAGGCTGAACGGGCCAGCCTTCTTGGTTCAATTCTTGTATTGTTTCCATTGGATATATTAGAAGAGCCATATCCTTGTTGCCTTTTTTCTTGGTTTGGCGGAATATGTTATAATCTCCATCCAGGCCTTGCGCTGTAGCATAAGAATGCTTCACAGCGTATTTGGGAAGCCCTCGTTCGCCAGGAACTTTTGATTTAATATTGACCTGTAGGACTGTTCCTGTCATGGTAAGCTACCTGGTATGATTTTTCCTTTATTTTTAGTAGGGTTTTAATGGACTGCTAAAAGTAGGGAATAAATGTTAAAGATGGCCACAATATTATAGACTAATGAACGTAAGAGCGGTTTCTTTAATGAGCCAAAGTAGAATTGATCCTATTGAATTTCAAATCTAGGTTCAACCGCTGATTTCTCTTATATTTGATTTTCACATACTTTTCTCTTAGCCTGTGTGCCTACGTTCAATAAAATAGGAATAAGGTAACAGGCCGGTACGGTTCTGATAGAAATGTCAGCATCAGCTCCCGATCTCCGCATAATTGCGGGGTGAATTGGAATGAGAATGAATCGAACGACACACATCCAACCACATGTGGATCGCGAGGTATATTCACCTGCACGTCCACCAATCACTGACCAATTCGGTCGCACATTCAATTACCTCAGAATTGCAGTAAATGAAAAATGTAATTTAAGATGTATTTACTGCATGCCTGAAGAGGGAGTACCGTTCAAACCTAAAAATGAAATTATGACGACAGAGGAAATTTTACGTGTTGTTAAGGTTGTCTCAGATTTAGGTGTTAACAAAATTCGGTTCACGGGCGGCGAACCACTATTAAGAGGCGATATCGTAAAGCTCGTTGGCAAATCCTTCAACACGCCAGGGATAGAATCTATCCATTTAACGACCAATGGTGTTTTGCTCGGTCGGTATGCAGGGAACTTGAGAGAAGCCGGTTTAACCGGTGTTAATATCAGTATTGATACCCTGAACCCTGAAAAATTTCTTCAGATCACCCGCCGGGATGAATTGGTGCGTGCGATGGAAGGGTTAGAAGCTGCAAAAACTGCTGGAATTCCATTCATTAAAGTCAATGCGGTTGCTCTACGCGGTTTTAATGATAATGAAATTGTTGAATTCGTTGAATTGACGAAGGATTATCCACTAACAGTCCGCTTTATTGAATTAATGCCGTTTGATGCCCACCAGATTTGGAAAACAGGAAAATTTTTCAGTGCTGAACATATCCAAAAAGAATTGAAGGATCATTTTCCAGACATAAAAACAACGGATGGAACTGCTACGGAACATGCCATTTTTCAAGTACCTAATTATGCAGGAAAAGTCGCTGTTATACCATCATACTCGCGCAACTTATGTGGGAATTGTAACCGTATCCGTCTCACTGCGGACGGGAATATCCGGAATTGTCTGTATTCTCATAACGAATTTGATCTGAAAGATTTAATGCGCTCTGGTGGTACGGAGAAAGAAATGAAAGAGTTAATATTGTCGGCCATGTGGGTAAAACCAATCGATGGCTGGATGGCCCAGAAAACTGGCAGTGATAGTCGTGAATCGATGACTCAAATTGGAGGATAAAATAAATATGTCTGATTTTAGCCATTTAGACTCTCAAGGAGATATCAAAATGGTGGATGTGTCTGATAAAGTTACCACAGTTCGGATGGCTAAAGCTGAAGGGAAAATCCATCTTCAACAAACAACGATTGCATCAATTAAAGATGATTCCATTCCGAAAGGGAATGTATTGACCACAGCCAAATTAGCTGGAATCCAGGCGGCAAAAAAAACGTCAGTACTCATTCCCCTATGTCATCAGTTAAACTTGTCTTGGGTAGATATTGAATTCGGAATTTCCGACACGCACATTTCAATAAAATCGACTGTAAAAACCAAAGAGGCAACCGGCGTTGAGATGGAAGCACTTACGGCTGTTTCCGCCGCAGCCTTAACGATTTATGATATGTGTAAGGCAGTGGAAAAAACCATGACCATTGGTGAAATCAAATTAGTGGAAAAAGTGGGTGGCAAATCAGACTATGCTGTTGAATATCGACCTAATGTAGGTGTTGTAACAATGAGCGATAGTATTGCTTTGGGTAAGAGTGAAGATAAATCAGGTCCGATTCTTATCACTGGATTTTCCGAAGCAGGATGTACTGTTGACTATCAAAAGGTATTGGCCGATGGTTCTGAAGAACTCGTACTGACTATACAGTCATGGATTGAAGAAGGCGTTGAATTGGTTGTTACTACCGGCGGTACAGGAATGGGTCCCCGTGATTTGACGATCCAAACTGTGGAAAAAATATTTGATTCTAAACTGCCAGGCGTGGAACAGGCGTTGCATGCCTATGGCCATGGAAAAGTAAAAACTGCCATGTTATCACGTTTGACTGTTGGTGTCGTGGATGGAGCAATTGTCATTTGTCTACCCGGAAGCACAGGTGCAGTCAAGGATGCGTTGAAGGTACTCATCCCAACTATTTTTCATTCTTTTCATATGATGAAAGGTGAAAAACATTGATCGATGATCGATTATTTATTACCCATTCTTTTTTTCTTTGTGGCCCTTATTTATTCATCCGTGGGGTTAGGTGGTGGTTCATCCTACACAGCGCTCATGGCTATTTTCGGCATTAGTTATCAAATCATACCGACCACATCATTGACCTTAAACCTGATTGTCACTTTCATTGGACTTATAAACTTTTGGCGTAATGGCCATGGACGGTTCGGCTTAATTTTTCCTTTCCTGGTGACATCAATTCCCATGGCCTATTTAGCCGGGACACTGGAATTGCCCAAAGATATTTTTCAAATTCTGTTGTTAATCACGCTCATTTTAGTGGTAGTGAGAATTTATTTTCTTAACAACCTGAAATTCTCATTCCAGTTATCAGGCATAAAAAAATGGGTTTTCATTTTTGGTTTAGGTGCTATTCTGGGATTTGTGGCTGGGTCTGTTGGTATCGGCGGTGGAATATACCTGGTGCCATTGATTATCATGTTTGGTTTGGGAAGTGAAAAGGAAGCCGCCACAGCCGGTGCATTATTTATCTGGGTGAATTCCCTGGCGGGAATAATTGCTCGGGCTCAAGGAGGTGCCTTTAACCCGGAATTTATTCTGCCCCTGTCCGGTGCAGTGATAGTGGGTGGATTTACCGGTTCATATTGGGGATCCTTCAAGTTCGAAGCCAAGACCATTCAGAAAGTTATGGGGGCAATAATCATTATTGCCATTATCTTTTTATTCAGGAAAATTTTATGATAGCAGTACAGGAAGCAAAATCAATCATTCAAAAACGTATTCCATTGTTGGGGACTGAAACAGTTTCATTGCACGATGCCGGAAACCGGGTTTTGGCGCAGGATATTGTGGCCACGTTTCCTTTACCCAGGTTTGATAATTCAGCCATGGATGGATTTTCGCTTCGTGCGGCGGATACCAATGGGGCTAGCCAGTCGAATCCGGTTACATTGAAAATGGTGAGTGTGAGTTCTGCCGGAACGCCTAGTGAAATTATTGTTGGTTCCGGTGAATGTACACAATGCATGACTGGAGCAAAAATTCCAGATGGTGCTGATACAATTGTCATGGTGGAAGATACCAGTGGGTTTTCTGATGCAGATTCAGTCCAGATATTTTTGGAAGCCCATCCCGGAAAACATATCCGGAAGCAAGGAGAAGAGATACAGGAAGGGGATGTGCTGATCCCCAAAGGCACGCGCATTACACCCGGCGAAATTGGGACATTGGCTACGTTTGGATATAAAAAAATTCCCGTAGCAAAAAAACCGCGAATCGCCATTTTCGGAACAGGGGATGAATTGATTGAGCCGGGGAATAAATTAAAAGCGGGACAAATCTACAATTCTAATCTTTACATATTTGCAGAATTAGCTGAAAGAGCTGAAGCTGAAGTCATTATGCGGATTGTGATTAAGGACGATAAAGAATCCATGCGAGCATTTTTATCGGAAGCTTTAAATATCTGTGACGTGGTTATCTCGTCCGGCGGTGTATCCATGGGCCGTTATGATTTTGTCCGTGATGTTTTCATGGAATTAGGTGTGCGGGAACATTTTTGGAAAGTAGCACAAAAACCGGGAAAGCCGCTCTTTTTTGGGACGGCTAAATCCACCCTGATATTTGGGCTGCCAGGAAATCCTGTTTCGTCTTACATTGGATTTATGGAATGGGTTTGGCCGGTGCTGGATGTGATGATGGGCAAATCAGAGCAACAGGGTTTAACTGGGATTTTGAAAGAGCCTTTTCCTCGAGAAAAAGCGAAATATCGATTTCTGTTTGGAAAGGCTTGGATGGAAAATGGAACACTGGTTTGCAAACCATCAGCTAAAACGGGTTCCCATATGCTTTCGTCTTCGCTGGAAGCCAACTGCATCCTTGGATCCGCAATAGGTGAAAGCCCATTGCAACCGGGTGAAGAGATCCGTGTAAATATTTTACCCTGGAAAACAATTCAATGATCATTACCCCGCAAGAATTAAAGCTGTGGATCGATGAAGGAAAACCCTTTATTGTTGTGGATTTCCGGCCGAAAGGACAGCGGAGAGAATCACCATTATCCGGATTGAATGCTGTTATTGCTGATGCTGATACCATTCCAATGTGTGATGATGAAATTGTGCTAGTTTGTCAGTTTGGAATTGTGACAGAAGAGATTATTGTCAACAAGGATTTGGATGGTACATTCAGTTTATTAGGCGGAGCTCAGGCATGGGAAGCCTTTCAAAATGAAAAACAGGATATGAGCCGATGGTCCAGACAAACTGTATTATCTGAAATCGGACTGGAAGGTCAAAAGAGATTACTGAATGCCACGGTAGCATTGGTTGGAATGGGCGGACTTGGCTGTCCCGTAGCACAATCACTCATTACTGCAGGGATAGGTAAACTTAAAATCATCGATGGGGATAAGATAGAGTTGTCAAACCTTCATCGGCAGCCGTTATATAGTGTCGAAGACGTTGGCCGATTGAAAGTCCATGTGGCCAAAGAGAGATTGAGGCAATTAAACGAAGCTGCAGTTGTTGAACTAACTGAAGAATACTTAAATGATAACAATGGATTGAATTTTGTAGGTGATGCAGATATTATTATCGATGCAACGGATAATATTCAAACACGGCAATTGATTGACCAAATATCGAAAGAATTTGGAATCCCCATGGTGTACGGTGGGTTGTACCGCTATGAAGGTCAAGTAGCTGTATTAAATGTGAATGGTAGTCCCGGTTATAGCGATTTATTTCCGGCACCACCATCAGTAGACGATACCTGTACAGATGCAGGAGTGCTGGGCATGCTGCCGGGAATTATTGGTCATATCCAGGCTTTAGAAACAGTTAAATTGATTGTCGGAATAGAACCAAATCTTATTGGCAAACTATTGATTTATGATGGTATGAAACATACAATGGAAACCATAGAATTATGATCACAGTCAAAGTAAAGTGTTTTTCCCAGGTAAAATATGCTTTGCAAAAAGACGAGGTCGTTTTTCAATTGGATCATGGAACAACCACAGACATTGTAGAAAAAATGATTCGAGATGATGCGCAGGGAATACTGGATAACGTAAGTCTTCGGGTAGCCGTAAATCAAAAATATGTCCCAGAAGTAATTGAACTCAAAGATGGGGATGAAATCGCTTTCATTCCACCAGTCCAGGGTGGATGATGGTACACGTTGAAATAGTGAATAGTCCAATAGAATTTTTTACCCATGATGATGGTCGACTCCAAGATGGGGCGGAACTGATGTTCAACGGCCACGTCAGGGATACCGAACACGGTAGTAAAATAAAGTCGCTGGAATACGAACAATATGATGGTATGGCGAAAGCTGAATTACTTCAATTGGCTGAAAACACGGTTAAAAAATTTCCCATCAACGATCTTTTTTGTAAACACTGTATTGGCAAAGTGGATGTGGGCGATACGAGTCTCCATGTGGTGATCTGGTCCAAACACCGTAAAGAAGGTCTGGATGCCATGTCATGGTTTATTTCTGAACTAAAAAATAGTGTACCAATTTGGAAATGGGCAATTCTGGAAGATGGTTCGCGTGTACCAACTGAGTGTAAAGATTAAAAAAATTCCATGTTGCTAAACTGTTTATGTTAGGTTTTTCGAACCAAGCTATAAGCAACATCCTTTACTGGGTCACCCGCAAGAGGTGGCTGATCGTTGCCTTTGTACTCAGTCTGTTTCTATTCTATATACCTTCTCCCGAAACGCTTACACCGGAAGGTCATCGCACCCTTATCATCGTGGTTATCGTTCTGATCCTGATCATGGGGGAAGTAATTCCACTTCCAGCAGTAGCTATACTCATTTTAATCTTGGAAGTTATTTTAGAAATAGATACGCCTAATGGTGTCGCTACATCATTTATGAGTGATGCCGTCTTTTTTATTATTGGCTCCCTCATGCTGGCCGTGGCCATCGTGAGCCAAGGGTTGGATAAACGGCTCGCTTTAGGGGTTATCAAAATGACTGGGAATAAGACTTGGAGGATTGTTTTCGGTTTTGTTGCCATTTCTGCAATTTTATCTTCATTCATTGGTGAACATACTGTAGCAGCCATGATGCTGCCGGTGGCCTTAACGCTGGTGCGTAATACCAGTAAGGATCAAAAGGTTGTTCATCGGCTGGCTACACTGTTATTGTTTTCCATCGCCTACGGATGTGCCATAGGCTCAATTGGTACACCTTCCGGCGGTGGACGCAATGTGATCATGATAGGATATATTTCTGAATTTGGTCTTGGGAATATTTCATATCTGGATTGGATAAAATACGCTTATCCCATGCTTTTGATCGAAATACCGTTTGCTGTATTAATACTTTGGTTCACGTTCCGTCCAAATCAAACCATATTGGATTCAGCAGTCCGCAAATTAAAAGTAAATGTGACCAAAACTGGTAAGATGACCGGCAACCAGATCATGTCCATATTGATTTTTATTGCTGTTTTTCTTGGATGGGTATTTTTAAGCCCTTATTTAGGTTTGGGGATCGTGGCCTTGATTGGTGTGTTTCTGTATTTGTCTTTTGGTTTAATCGAATGGAAAGATATCAACCGCAATACGAACTGGGGTGTGATCATTTTGTTTGGAGCTGCAATTTCTTTGGGTATCCAAATGAAAGAAACAGGAGCAGCAGAATGGGTTGCCGATCAGGCCATTTATGGTATGCAAATGATCGTAGATGACGTTGGTTTTTTGCGCTGGTTCATATCCGTTTTTCTTACAGGGATATTGACAAATATTTTGAGCAACGCTGCCACAGTCGCGGTACTGGGACCGGTTGTACTGAATATGGGTGGGGATCCCATCATCCTGGGGTTGACCACATCCATCGCATCGGCATTTTCTTATTTAACAATTGTGGCTTCACCTACCTGTATGATTATACATTCCAGCGGTCTGGTTAAATCGAGCGATTACCTGAAAGCAGGATGGAAGCTGTTTATCATGTCTGTATTTCTACTGTTTCTGGTATCAACTATATATTGGCCAATGCTCTCATGAAGTTTTTGATCGCCATAGGAAGTAAAGAATATTCCGAGCCAACTTTGGAATTAGGTATGCGCGTAGCCAAAGCATTCAAAGCTATAGTGACTATTGTATACGTGAGTGATAAGATTAGCGCTTTCAGCACTTCAGAAGTTCTGATGGCCCAGGAAAACCTCGAGAATTGGGAGTTAGATCGACAGGGCGTAGATGTCTTGGAATGGGCTTATGAATATCTCATTAATAATGATTATATAACATCAAGCGGTGAAGAAGAAAGTTTCACAGCTGAAAAGCTTGTTCAGACTGACGATGACCGGTGTGAAGTATATTTGGAAGGAAAGCATACCCAGGAAGTGGGGCTCATACTGCGCAATGGTGATATTATCCAGCAATTACGGGACGAAGTCAAACGTGGTGAATTTGATGTAACCATTATTGGCGCCAGCAAAAAAAGACGTATGGTCCATGACTTGATCCAGTATATGGATAGTTCTATTTTTGTAGTCAAGAATTATCAAAGGGAAAAACATTATAAAATGCTTTTAGCTGTAAATAATGCACCTAATACAAAAAAAGCTGTAAAATATGGTGTACGTGTTACTCAAGCATTTGATCTTTATACAACTGCAGTAACAATATCAAGTACGGCTGATTTCAAGGAAGATTATAAAGAAGCTTCTGCATGGGCAGATAAATTCCTAAGCCGTTCTGGCGTTGAACATGAAACTCGATTGGAGCATGGAAAATTCACGGAAACAATGAATGCAATTGCAGGAGATAACCATATTATTGTCATGGGTTCATCAACCAAGAGTCCATTTGCTAAATTTTTCAAAGGTAGTAAACCCCTTAATGTATGCGAAGAGTGTAATTGCCCTGCACTAATCGTGAAATAATTATATTGGAGACAAACATGAAAATAAAAGTTAATAACCGCAAAGCGAGTGATGATCAATTTGATCGTGCCGCTGATTTAATTGGCCTTAATGAAGATATTCGTGAATCTCTCAAAATGCCTAACCGTGAATTGATGGTGGAAGTGCCGTTGCGGAAAGATGATGGCTCCATTCAAAGTTTTCGCGGTTTTCGAGTTCAACACAATAATTCTCGTGGCCCATTTAAGGGTGGTATTCGCTTTCATCAAGAAGTGGATCTGGATGAAGTACGTTCACTGGCTTCACTTATGACATGGAAAACTTCATTGGTGGATATTCCCTATGGTGGAGGCAAAGGTGGTATTACTTTGAATCCTCACGATTTAAGTGAACGGGAATTGGAAAGAGTATCAAGACGTTTTTTTCGTGCTATTGATCCCATCATTGGTGTGAATAAAGATATTCCTGCACCTGATGTTAATACCAACGCCCAGATCATGGCTTGGTTTATGGATGAATATGGCATGTCACACGGACATACACCTGGAATAGTAACAGGTAAACCCATCGACCTGGGTGGGTCTCTTGGACGTGAAGCAGCTACCGGAAGAGGTTGTGCTATTATTACAAGAGAAACTGCCAATCGTTACAATATGGATTTAGAAGGGGCTACAGTGGCCATTCAAGGATTTGGCAATGTGGGCTCCTACGCCGGGAAAATCTTATCAGAAATGGGTTGCAAGGTCATTGCAGTCAGTGATGTACATGGCGGATTGTACGAACCGGATGGCTTTGATATTCCTGTCTTGTTCGATTATAATTACGAGCATCGGACAGTGAAAGATTGCGGTCAGGGATCAGCTATTAGTAATGAAGAACTGTTGGCTATGGAATGTGATTTCTTAATCCCGGCGGCTTTGGGTGGTGTTATCCACAAAATGAATGCTGATCAATTACAATGTAAGATCGTGATCGAAGCAGCTAATGGACCAACAACACCTCCCGCAAGTGAAATCCTGTATAAGAAAGGTATCCATGTTGTACCGGATATTTTAACCAATGCTGGTGGTGTGACGGTTTCCTATTTCGAATGGGTTCAAAACCTCCAACAGTTCCAATGGGAAGAGGACGAAGTGAATGAAAAACTTGAAAGACGTATGGTTCGTGCTTTTGAAGAAGTCATTGCTGTTTGCAACGAAAAGAAAACTTCCCTGCGCATGGCTGCTTTTGCTGTAGCCATAGACCGTGTGGCCCAGTCGTTTGAACTGCGTGGTGTCTAAAGCCGTAGCTTTCAACTCAACAATTAAATTAATTTAAACCATAATTAATTTCAATCATTAACTCTTAAGAACCAGGAGAACAATATGGATTTAATTCACCCGATATTTAAATGGTTGCATATCATTGCCGGCATTACCTGGATTGGGTTGCTTTATTTTTTCAACTGGATCAATGGCCATGTTGCAGCAACCATGGATGGAGATACCAAAAAGAAAGTCATTCCGGAATTGATGCCTAGAGCCCTGTATTTCTTTCGCTGGGGCGCCGCATGGACGTGGATAACGGGTGTCGTACTGCTCTTGGTCATATATTATCACGGTGGCCTCACCTTCGATGACCCTGACGTGACGTGGGGTACTTGGTCTTTCATTATGATCGCCGTGATATTTCTGGGAGTTTTTGTATACGATTTTCTTTACAAAAGCGGTCTGGCCAGCAATGTTCGAGTTATAACTATAATTAGTTTCCTGCTGGTAGGCGTTGTGGTTTACGCTATGAAAGAATGCGCAGGATTCAGTTATCGTTCATTTAATATACATCTGGGTACAATGTTTGGCACAATCATGGCCTTCAATGTTTGGTTCAGGATCTGGCCTGCCCAGCAGAAGATCATTACTGCGATTAAAAATGGTGAAGCACCTGATGGCTCTCTAGTGGCTTTGGCAGGATTGCGCTCAAAACACAATACCTATATGTCTGTACCCTTGATCTGGACCATGATCAACGAACACACTGCAGTTTTTGCAGGTGGCAACTTCGGTATCACCTCTTCAACAAATTGGCTCGTCTTGATGGTTATTGTTGCTCTTGGTTGGCATATTGTGTTTCAGATCTATAAGAAATCAGCCAAAGTGCAGGGCTTTTAAACGAAAAATAAAATATAAGAAACCAAAAAACCCTGCCGAAGCAGGGTTTTTTGTTGGAGGGTGTTTTTATAGGGCAAATCTAATTTTTGAAATCTAGTACTTTTCTACACCTTTTTAAATTATTTGGGTTGAAAAAAATATCTATCTTCAGTGCCCGAAATTAACACCAAATCAATTAAAAACAACATACTTCATGCAAGAATTATTAAAACACTCTGGTTAATTCTGTCCTGTTTTAGCATCATATTATTTCTCTTATCATGATTTTAGGAAGTAGGTGTATTAACAAATACTGATAGCTAGGGGAAAGGTGTATTGGCTGTTTTATGCCAATTGATTCTCTACATAACTATCCTTTCAAGAATGGAAAAAAAATCACATAAAAACAATCGCAAGTCAGCTATAATATTATTAGTTATAGCTGGGCTTCTATGGAGTATCGCCGGTGTTTTGATAAAAAGTATTCCCTGGCCCCCTGTAGCCATCGCCGGACTGCGTAGCGGG
>ERZ651768.2641-NODE-2641-length-12312-cov-8.965345_pt1 | contig 12312 bp, 9 predicted proteins | sample MGYA00514754_ERZ651768 | MGnify/ENA metagenome assembly ERZ651768 | reverse complement strand
GGATGGGTTCCTTGACCCCACCGTTCAGCCCGTATTTGTTAATCAGATACCAGCCGACAGCGTTGAATTCATTGTCCTCAAACTCATCGCTGCCGTCGTTTGAAAGCAGTCGATTGAACACCAGAACCTCCGCGATCTCCCCGCCAAAGAACCACTCCGCGCCCGGAGCGCCCGGAGCATCCAACAGCCCGTGACCGCCGACCTGAACAAAACGCACCGGATCCAGCGGCAGCGTTGAGGAAGAGTTCGCCTGTACCCGCTGATCCTTGCCATCCAAATACATCCTGATGATCCTCTTCCTCTTGTCGAACACCGCCGTGAACAAATGTGCCTTGTCGTCTGCCCGTGGCTCGGAGGTCTGCAGCTTTTCGGCGCTCCCATTACCTCCGTTATGAACGGCGAACCAGCCCTTGCCATCACCGCCACGCCGTATGCCCACACCGCCACGCCCATTCTTGAAACCTGCGTTGGGCCCAAACGTCAACGGCGAGATGGCGGTCACATGATTCCATCGACCCACGAGAAAAATGGTTCCCTCGTTCAAATCAAATACCGGGTTAACCTGTCCGATCAATCCCTGTGTCACTGAAAAATTCGAACTACCTTTGCCTCCGAATTTCAACACCGGCCGACCACCAAAACCGGGGGCATTCCCGAGCCATTCCGGCCAGGTTGCCGGGTTCGCGTAGGCGCGGGCCAAGTGGTTGTTCTGGCCGGACTGATCCGCCCATGCTTTTACCACGTTTGATGGGCCACCCTTGGCCGAATGATCCTCCGTTGTCACCCCTTCATCCGCCTTGAGGAACAATTTCAGTCCGTCCACCTTTCGAATGAACGATTCCACATCCGATTGGCCAAGCGCAAATCCGCGTTTATTTCTGGGCACGACCTCTGCTGGTGTCCTTTCGAAAATTGAGTTTGGCCAATTTGTCCTTCACCGGGTTCAAGTGTCGTCCTTTCAAGCGATCCACATCCTTGGCCAGGCGGAACCATTCCTTGGCCATCGCTTCTACTCGTTTTGGATTCTTCGCTGCCAAATCTTGCGTTTCCGTGCGGTCCTCCCCGAGGTTGTACAACTCCCAGCGGCCGAGCTTGGCCGAGACCAGCTTCCACGGACCCTGCCGAAGGGCGCGGTCGGTCCCGAAGTGGAAATATAGATTCTCATGCGGTTCACGCTCATTACCCTCGAGAATCGGCAGCAACGACTTGCCCATCAGGGGGTCAATCTTGCGATCGCCGATTTGCTTGGGGTATTTCGCACCGGCCACATCGATGAACGTGCCCATGAAATCTATGAGATGGCCCGGTTGCCTCGTGATACTGCCGGGCTCGGTCTTCAATCCCTTCGGCCAATGCGCAATGAGTGGTGAACTAATGCCGCCTTCGTGCTGGTTTTGTTTGTAGAACCGAAACGGCGTGTTGCCCGCGTGCGCCCAACTGGCATCATAAGTCCAGTACGACTTTGGATCCCACGGCTTGAGGTGGCGACCGCGCGTGCGCTCAAAGGGACAAGCGCCGTTGTCTGAGCAGAAAAGAAATAGCGTGTTATCCCACGCGCCCTGCTCCTTCAGCTTGGCCACGATACGGCCGACGTTTTGGTCCAGCACATCCACCATCGCGGCAAACACCTCCATGCGGTCCGCCTCCCACTCGCGCTCCTTCACGCTGAGGCCGTCCCACGCCGGAACATGCGCTGGCCGCGGGCTGAGCCTGAATTTTTTCGGGATAAGCCCGCTCTTCAACTGCTTCGCATAACGCGTCTTGCGCAACTTGTCCCAGCCACCGTCGTACATGCCGTTGTACTTCTTTACGTCCGCCTCAGGCGCATGCAGTGGATAATGCGGCGCATTGAATGCCACATAGAGCAGGAACGGATTCTTTTGCTGCGTCGCTTCATCGAGAAACTTCAGCGCGAAATCGCCATTGGCATGTGTGGTGTAAAATGGCCGACCATTGAGCGTTTCCGGCACCTCGTACTTTTCACCGTTGTAACGAAAGGTGTTGTCCCCCTTGAAGAAACTCGTCGCCCCAGACAGGTGCCCCCAATAACGCTGAAAACCAAAGTCGGTCGGTTCCTTACTCAGATGCCACTTGCCGACCATTGCCGTGAAGTATCCCGCTTGGCCAAGCGCCTCGGCGATTGTCGCCCCGCGATTGAGCTTCGCCCCACCCGCCTGGTCACAGTAAAGGCCGGTCAACAGCGACACGCGAGACGAGTGGCACTTGGCCGTGTTGTAAAATTGCGAAAACCGCAGTCCCTCCGCTGCCAAGGTGTCGAGATTGGGTGTTTGTATTTCCGACCCGTAGCAACCCAGATCAGCAAAGCCCAAGTCATCGGCCATGATCAGGACAATGTTCGGTCGCTTTGCGTCACTGGCGATCGAGACCGCCAAAGCCAAAAAGTAGAGGATAAAAATACATCTTTTCATTTCTTCATCACCTTTCCCAAAACCTCTCTGTTTTTAAATGTTTAGTGCCGGAGGCGGGGGGGTGAACCCCCTCAAATCTCTTCGGGAACCTTCGCATCATTTCGTATCTCTTTTCAAGTTAGCGGGTTCATTCAAACACCCTAAAACCCCCTAAACGAAGAATCCCGCGGTATCCCGCAAGATTTCTGTTCAGTATTCGGTGGATTGAATTCGATAGGGCGGGGGATTAGAATCTCCACGGAGGATCAATACATTATGAAACACATCCTACTCACAACAATCACGATTCTATGAAAACATTACTCCTCAGCACCCTCGTCGGCCTAGCGCCCATGGTTTCCGCCGCAGAAAAAGACTGGGTAAAAATGTATAACGGCCGGGATTTGTCCGGCTGGCAGACCTCCGGTAATTGGCTTCCGCAAAAGGATGGCTCTTTGCTGATTCAGCCGCGCCCAGGTGAAAAAGGGTGGCAGCGTTACGGGGCCTACCTCTGGAGTAAGAAAAAGTACAAAGATTTTGTCTTACACGTTGAATACAAATATCCGCCTGGTGGAAACAGCGGGGTATTCTTTCGTGTTGGTGACTTAGGTAACCCTGTGCAAACAGGCATTGAGGCGCAGATACTCGATTCAACTAAAAAGAAGGGTAAGGTGGGGCCGCATGACCACGGAGGTATTATTCGTACTGTAGGCGCTTCAAAGAACATGTCCAAGAGCCCTGGGGAATGGAACAAAATGATTGTCACGTGCAAAGGTCATCACCTTCACGTGGAACTAAACGGCGAGAAAATTGTCGACATCCAACTGGATAAGACGCCCATGAAAGACCGGCCACTAGAGGGTTACATAGGTCTCCAAGACCATGGTGAGCCAAACAACCTCTATTTTAGAAATATCAAGCTTATGAAGCTCTAGTGGATATAGAGGGCTTTAGGTTCCAAAACACCGAAATCGCCGACCTACTCCGCAAGCACGGCGGCAAGACGAAGGAAGAATTGAAAGCTGAAGGGAAATTAAGTTTCAGGAAACCATCCTCCACTGCAGTGATGAGTTGATTCATGGGAGGTTGCAAGCTGGCTGTTTTTCTCTTTAATCCACTGCCTTATCTGGTGTTGAAATCGGCGCAGTTTAATTAATGGGTTAAATCATGATTCGAAAAATAATTAACTTTTATGCTCTAGGGTTGCTTGCGCTGGCACCTTCCGTTCAAGCAGCGGCTCTACAACCCAATATCGTTCTGATTCTCATCGATGACCTGGGCTGGATGGATCTATCCTGCCAGGGAAGTCGCTATTATGAGACGCCAAATCTGGATCGGTTAGCTGCCCAAGGCATGCGTTTCACCAATGCTTATGCGGCCTGCGCGGTTTGTTCTCCGACGAGGGCGGCTGTCCAAACCGGTCGTTATCCGGCTAGGCTTGGAGTGACCGACTGGATTCGATCGCGTTTTCAAGGCGGCGCGATTCCTGCAGATAAGAAAAATCCAAGTAGTTTTACTGGCGGCAAACGAAAGTTTCTGGTTCCTAAGAATGCGCTATGGATGGAATCTGAGGAGGTAACGATTGCCGAACTGCTGAGGCCTGCCGGCTACGTCACCTGTCATATTGGCAAGTGGCATTTGGGTGCTGATGACTGGTACCCGCAGAAGCAAGGGTATGACTTTAATTATGGGGGGTGTGATTATGGTCAACCACCAAGTTACTTTGATCCCTTCAACCAGCCCAAACACCGGCATGCTATGATTCGGGCGGGGATTCCACATTTACCGGGGCGTAAGTCAGGCCAATATCTTTCAGACCGCGAAGCTGAGGAGGCCGTAGCCTTCATTGAGAAGCACAAAGATAAACCCTTCTTTCTGAATATGGATAACTATGCTGTCCATACTCCAATTCAGGCCAAAGCAGGCGTAACGGCTAAATACGAGAAGAAGACCAAAACCCAGCAGAAGAATGCCAAGTATGCTGCGATGGTAGAGTCAGTCGATGATTGCGCGGGTCGTATTGTGGCTGCCCTTGAGAAGCATGGAATTGCTGACCGGACGATGATCATATTTACTTCTGATAACGGAGGGCTCATGGGGCCAACGAACAATGCCCCATTACGATCAGGCAAGGGGTATGCCTATGAGGGTGGGATTCGTGTACCACTTTTGATTAAGTGGCCGGGTGTAGTGAAACCTGGTACCACGAGTGCCGAGCCGGTGACCAGTATCGATTACTTCCCGACCATTTCGGAAGTTACAGGATTGGATTTACCCAATGACCGCGCCATCGATGGACTTTCTCTGGCCAAACACTTGAGATCCCAGGGTAAGCAAAAGCTCGATCGTGATGCGATTTATTGGCATTTTCCCCACTATCGCCATAACCCCGGACCGTACAGTATTATACGTGAAGGGGACTGGAAATTGATAAAGTTTTACGAGGGGCCAATGGAGCTCTTTGACTTGAAGAATGATCTCGGTGAAACGAAAAATCTGGCTTCTGAAATGCCTGAAAAAGTGAGAGAATTGGAGGGTCGACTGCTTGCTCATCTTAAATCGGTCGGCGCTAAAATGCCCAAGCTCAATCCTGCTGCAAAAAAGTTAAACTAAGAAAGAGGAATACAGATGCTGGATCGAAGAACATTTCTTAAAAGTGGAATGGGGTGCAGTGGAGCGGTTGCCCTGACTGTAACAGGTTCAGCACAGGATGGATCAGCGAAATTTTCAAGCGTAGATGGCTATGACTACCATTTGCCGAAACTGGCCAAGGGGAGTCGGTTGCTTTTTCTGGGGGATTCCATTACCGACATGAAGTGGGGGCGCAACGAGCGTGACCGCAATCATTACCTTGGTCATGGCTACGTTTACCTAATTGCTTCCCGGCTGGGAGTGGATATGCCGGGATATTGGTGTTGAAGTCGAAGGTGAACCTGAAATCCACTGCGTTTGGAATTTCTCCGTATATTAAGGATGCTCAAATAGTTCAGTTCATTGGAGAAACAAATGTCTTTGGAAAGACGAACTGGTTAGGAGATCAAAAACGGCATTTGATCCGTCCACCAGAACGTATAAGGCCACCTTTTGAGATTACCATTGCATAATCAACGAAACCACAATCAAGCCAATAAAGAGACATGAAAAGTAAGCGCGCCTTTACCTTAATCGAGTTGTTGGTGGTGATCGCCATTATTGCCATTCTCGCCGCATTGCTGCTCCCGGCGCTAAGCCAGGCAAAAAACAAGGCGCAGCGAACCAGTTGCACCAACAATCTCCGGCAGATCGGGCTGGCGCTGGCGGCTTATGCGAGTGATTTCGATGACCGGATCCCCCCCACGATGTTCAATCCGGAACGGGATGTCACCTCCGAGCCGTGGATGAGCTACCTGATGTTCTCCGGCACCGACGACCAGCGGGCGAACACGAAATTTCCCATGAACCTGGGCTTCCTCTACACGGTGGGCCTGATCACCTCCGGTCCCTCCTTCTACGATCCAGGTCTGAGACATGCCGATACGCTCCCCATCAAGCAGGAGTTGAAGAACTACCAAAGCCCCAGGGTCCCGTGGCCCATGTGCTATCGCGGCCGCGTGCGGGGCAACTATATGTACTACCCGCAATCCGACCATCCGGCGAGACCCAACGCCAAGAGCGACGTGGAGGCCCAATGGCGCCTCGTGGCCCGAAAGGCCAGCGATTTTTCCTCGCAACGCTCCATTGTCACCGACCTGATCTATACCGAGGCCACCCGGCCGCACACCTCAAACGACAACCCAACCGGCATCAATGCTCTTTGGGGCGACTCGCACGTGTCGTTCAGCACCAGCAAGGCGGCGTTTAACCCAGACCTATGGGACCAGGGGGCACATCACGTCGGCAAACAAAATCCAGGCGACAACCCGGTGAAGTTCCGCACCATCGTCGGCCTAATGCGCCCGTAACCGGTCGCTTTTACACTCACCTCACAATACCAATGAAACACCTCCTACTCACAACAATCGCAGCCGTGCTTCTGGTGGGGTGTGGGAAGTCGAATATTTGGGAAGCTGCCCAACAAGGAAACATCGAAGCCGTCAAACAACACTTGGGCGCAGGTGCGGATATGATTATAAAGGATGATGACAAATCTGGTACTGTCGAACGTCTTCGTAAACACGGCGGCATTAGCGTCGTAGCCAAGGAGCCGATGCCGGAGAAACTGGTGGTGCTGACTTTTGATGATTCGGTGGCGTCTCACTATTCCGTGGTGAGGCCGATTCTGAAGCGCCACGAATTTGGAGCTACCTTCTTCGTCACCGAAGGGTTCACCTTCACCAGCAACAAAAAGGACTATATGACATGGGAGCAAATTAGGGCACTCCATGCCGACGGTTTTGAAATCGGCAACCACACCCGCAGTCATATGGGGGTGACCCGGGACACATTGGGGCGACTTCCAGAGGAGATCAATTATATCGCACGGCAATGTGAGGCGTACGGCATCCCTAAGCCTGTCTCGTTCGCTTATCCCGGAAACGGCATCCATCCTAAGGCTTTGAAAATACTCAAGTCACTGGGAATCCGATTTGCCCGCCGCGGCGGTTCCCCGGAGTTTCCCTACGAGAACGGGCAGGGTGTGGCTTACGAGCCGGGCCTTGACCATCCGCTGTTGATTCCAAGTGCTGGCGACGCGCGCCCTGACTGGACGCTGGCAGATTTCAAACGCGCAGTGGCTCAAGCTCGTTGGGGTAGAATTGCGGTGCTCCAGTTTCACGGTGTGCCCGACAACGATCACCCATGGGTACACACGCCACCCAAGCTGTTCACCCAATACATGAAGCACCTGCAGGAGGAAAAATGCACCGTGATCGCCCTCCGGGATCTTTCTCGATACGTGAACCACAAAAACCTTCCCGCCGAGCCGTTCGCAATCATAGAGTCGCGCAAAGCCAAGCTGGGGAAAAAACAGGCTGAGATTGAGAACACCACGAAGTAAGGCAAGCCGCCGACCTACTTCACAAAAACGGCGGCAAGACGGGTGAAGAATTGAAAGCTGAAGGGAAATGAAATACCTACTACTCAAACACCGCCATCCTTCGCATCCACGTCCGCACCTTTTGCAATCTTCTAGTTTTTCGGCCCATTGAACAAGAAGGTCCAGTTCGATCCATTTTGAAAATTCGGCTTGTCGTAGGTGGCTCTAAAATAATCAATGTGGTTATCGAGAAAAGCCACGTTACCCCACCCAGGTTCGGAATCGTGATGCCAAAAGCTGTATTGAAAAGGTATATGGGCTCTCCCCGGGACTTCTTTCTGCCAGCCGTAAGCGTTGAAGGAATAGTCATTGGCCAAGATCACTTGAGAAGGGGAGCGAATCGCGGCCATCTTCTTGCCGTGGAGTCCATCGGGTCCATTGGAGTTGCCGCCGCTGTTGTAAAAATAGCTGTTGCCGAATGTGTCGAATAAGCTGGGTTTGCGATCGGCGTTCCAGCGACCCCGCATCGCTCCATTGTCCTTCGGGCATTTGAAAACCCGGAAGACACCCTCGTTGTCGTCTTGTTTGACTTTTCGGTTAATAGTGACATACGGATTGATCAACCGCTCGTCGGCGAGGTACTCCTTGCCTCGCTTGCCGCCCCAGGAATAATAGGACATAACCGGCCCGCCTTCATGGGACGGTAAGACGCCCTCGTTGTCATCGATGTAGAGAAGCGAGGCCAAGGATTGTTGACGAAGCTGCGTCGAACAACTGACACGCTGGGCCGTTTTCTTCGCGGTACTCAATGCGGGCAAGAGCATGCTCGCCAAAATCGCGATGATCGCAATCACCACTAGGAGTTCGATGAGGGTAAAGCCCTTACTGACATAGGATTGATAATTATTTTTCATTTTCTTTGTGATGAAGAATTCAAATTTAAGTGCTGTATCTAACGGAGTGTCCGAGATTTCAATTCTATTATTACCCTCACCAGTAAATCTGTTCTTTATTTGAAGCGGACACCGCACTAAAACAGTGCCCTACAGTATGTAATCCAAAGAGGACACCATGCTAAAATACCAAACTACTTTCTTTGCTGGTGCGATCATTTGCTCCTGCTTCGTCGCAACTCTCGATGCTGCGGAAAAACCGGTGGAGGGACCGATTGATGTCTTTCTGGGCACTCCCCGTATGGACGTCCAGCCGCTCTTCAAGGCAATACGCCACCCCAATGTTGTCGTCACTCTCAAGGGGACGGTTCTCGCCACCTTGGGAGACAAAAAGCTTCTCGCGCGTCGTAGTGAGGATGGAGGCAAGAGCTGGGGAAAAGAGATCATCGTCGCCGAGCCGGCCTTTCAGGGAGGGGGCTTGACTGTCGACGAGACCACCGGAGACATCCTGGCGTTCGCCGAGGATCGCCACCCGCCCGCTCCGTTGTCGGTCTATCGCAGCCAGGACGACGGCAAGACCTGGCAGAAGATGGAAGTCACGATTCGTCCCGACACCCGAGGAAACGTGCCGTCGATGCACATGAATGAACACGGCATCACGTTGCGACACGGCAAATATGCCGGACGATTGATCCGCGCGGCGCGGCATTACGGCGAGTCTAATTACCCTAAAAAACACTGGCCAACCCACTACACCACCGCAATCTTTAGCGACGACCATGGAAAAACCTGGAAGAGCAGCAAGCCGTTCTCGGAGATGGGGACCGGCGAGGCAGGGATCGCCGAACTGTCCGACGGCAGGCTCTACTATAATTCCCGCTCGCATTGGAACGCGAAGAAGCCGCCGCTGCGGCGACGCTGCGCTTGGAGCGCCGACGGCGGCGAGACCTGGACCGGCTGGCGGATCGTCGACATCTTGCCCGACGGACCTCAGGATAGGAGCTACGGTTGCTTCGCCGGACTTGTCCGCCTGCCGATCGCGGGCCGAGACATCTTGCTTTACAGCAACTGCGACAGCCCTGCCGGCCGCAACCACGGCACGGTCTGGGTGAGCTTCGACGGCGCGAAGACGTGGCCTTTGAAGCGACTGGTGTGGAAAGACCCCTTCCAATATTCCTCCCTTTCCGCGGGACGCCCTGGTACGGCGAGCGTAGGTTGGATCTACATGCACTTTGAAGGCCGGCTTCCCCAGGCGCGCGTCGCACGGTTTAACCTCTCCTGGTTAATGGGCGGCGAGCCGACAGGTGATGGAGTCATCCCCAAGATAGGGAGTCGCTGAACAGCCATTCACAGTGATTCTATGGCTAAGAAAAATGGTGAAGGCGAGGGGAGTCAACCCCTACCTTGGGGATCTGTTTTCTAACAAATACGCCTGTTTCCAAATGTTTTGAAAGGGATGCTTTCCCATAGTGTCCGATTGTTATTCATAAAGTCCTTGATTCAACGGCCAATTTCTGCCAATTTTTGAGGCTCATGTTAAAACACTTGAGCAATAAAATAAGGGAGAAGGTTTTATCTGGAAAATGGCCAGCCGAAACCGCTGCTGAATCTCAGATGCTGAAAGATTTCAGGGCGTCAAAAATGAGTGTTAAGAAATTCCTGAAGGAAAAGTGGAACTAGAGTTTGCACGACAGGGCTCCTCGACTACCTTGAATTAGTCCAGACTTGGGCGACCTTTACTTGGATCGGCGGGAGAGAAAAGGTTGAACTCGGGCAGATGGAAATTAAACCCCCGCCGAGTTAGTCACACCATGGCCGCCGCTAACGGGCTCCACCTCAATGGCCACTTCCTTTTCTGGTGTCTCCATAGTCTGACGAAGCGCTTGGCTGTCCCGCTCCCATTTATCCTGCCCTGTTTCGTAATGTAATCGGTCATAACTGCAAGGTTTGATCGCCTTCTTCGGATGCCCGCGCCAGAATTTCACGCCAAATGGAGATGTAAAGATGAGTCGAAAGAAGCAACGCATCATATCAACGGGCGGGAGCGAGAGCCTGACGCAGAATCCATTTGGCGCGCTGGAGGGGCTGGAAGGATTGCCCGCCGGGCCGGAGGATTCTCCAAAGGTGGAGTCATCCGCGGCGGCTGCCGGGGCGCCGGAGAAAACCTCTAAGCGCGGGAAGAAGAACACGAATCGAGGACGCGTGGAAATCATCCGCCAGACCGCGCATCGCGGAGGCAAGGCCGTAACGGTCGTGAGCAATTTCCCGGGGATTGGCCTGCCAGAGAAAAAGGAACTCGCCAGAAAGATGCAAAAAGCCTGCAGCGTCGGCGGGACGGTGAAAGAGGGCCGCATCGAAATCCAGGGCGACAAGCGCGAAGAAGTGAAGCGCATCCTGATCGAGGCGGGCTTCAAGCCGGTGTTCGCCGGCGGGTAAGTGTTGAACAGGATTTTTACTATTTCCAAGGAAAAAGTGGTGGAGGCGGGGGGAGTCGAACCCCCGTCCCAATTAAACCTATCCAAGACGTCTACATGCTTAGTCAGGGCTGGATTTTCGGCTCACGGATAACGGCCTGACGCGAATCCACTCACCTAGTCGGCAGAATAAGTTTCGGTTGAAAGACGCGCCGTCTCCGGCTCCCCACCTAACCTGCTGTCGGCGCCTGTTCCCCTTAGCAGGTGTCCGAGGACAGACGTCGCGGGTTTATGCCGCGAGGGCCAATTCTTGGTTGGCAGTTATGTTTTTGGTTCGATGGTTTTACGAGGAAACGAGCCATCCTCGGCATGCAATCGAGAACGTATCCAACTGGTCGATATCCAGTACGCCCCCAAAGTGTTGTCATAAGACAGCCCTATTAAAGCACATTCCAACGCTTCCAGCAAGCGGGGCAGGGCGGTTATTTGGCGGGGAGGGAGACAGCTGTAGCGAACTGTTCTGTGCCGAAATAACGAGCGGCAACTTCGCGAACCTGCTCCAGCGTGACAGCCTCGATGCGGGCCTCCTCCCCGGCGTGGTGGTCGTAGCCGAGCCCAAGCAACTCGTCCATGCAGGTGGCAAAGGCGACATTGCCCAGGTCCTGCCGGGCGATTTTCCGGTGGCCGATCAGCTTGGCCTTGGCGCGGCGCAGCTCCTCTTCCGTCAAGCCCCCCTTGGCCAAGCGCTTGGCCTGGTGTAGCAACTCGGCCTCCACCTGGGCGGCGGCATCGGCGGCGGTTCCGGCGTAGAATGAAAAACAGCCGGGAACACGGCCCGCGAAGTTTTGCGTACCGACGTAGTAGGCCAGCCCGAGTTCCTCGCGGATTTTGAGGAACAGACGGGAACCCATGTCGTTCAACGCCTCGGAGATCAGGTCCATTGGATACCGATCAGTGTGGTCCAGGGTGCAGCCGCGGAAGCCAAGCGTGACGACGGCCTGTTCCTTTTCTGTCGAAACTCTGTCGCGCTTGGCTTCGGAAGGCGAAGCGGTCTTGGGCAGGTCAACCGACGGAGCAGGGGAGTTCCATTTGCTCAAGGCAGCCTCAATCCTTTCGCGAACCGGGGCGGCGTCGATATCTCCAAAGACCGTCAGTACGGCGTTGGCCGGGGCGGTGAGCGTGGTGTAATGCGCGCTGATTTGCTCGCGGGTCAGCGACTCGACAGTTTCCGTTTTGCCAAGGCTGTCCAGCCCATAGCCGGTGTCGCCAAAAATCAAGCGGCGAAGTTTCTTCAAGGTGTGAGAGAGCAGATGGTCGCGCTGCAACTCGATGGCGGCCAACTGGGATGTGCGCTCCCGCTCGACCTCGCCCGTATCAAACACCGGGGAGAGGAGCACATCGAGAAACACCGCTTGGCCAAGCGCAGTGTCCTCGCTGAGAATATCAAGGCTCAGGCCGAAACTGTTGTTGCCGCTGTATGTGTCGATGCTACCGCCGGCGGATTCGATCTCGGAAGCGATCACCGGGGCGGTACGCTTGACCGTGCCCTTGAGCATCGAGCGGCTCATCAACCGGGTCAGGCCGCTGGTGGCCGGTGTTTCACTCAGCACGCCGCCCAGCAGGCCCATCTTGAAGTGGGCAAA
>ERZ651768.2640-NODE-2640-length-12315-cov-6.859127_pt1 | contig 12315 bp, 10 predicted proteins | sample MGYA00514754_ERZ651768 | MGnify/ENA metagenome assembly ERZ651768 | reverse complement strand
GTTATGTTTGAGGTGCGAGCCGATGATGCACCCGTCGGTGAGTGAAAAAATATCGGCAACGGTGTCAATGGTTACTCCGGTATTGGCTAATAACGGTGTGTCCGGAAGGGCCTCACGGACTTTATGTAATTCTGTTTGATCCACCCCTATTCCTGTCATGATTCCTGAGACACAAATTACATCGGCTTTGGATGAGAAAACCGCACTCTTTGCCCTGACTTCTATGGGTCTCGTATCGAGTGAGGTGGCAAATTCCGCATTGATATTGAAAAGCATTTGCAAATCGGAACGTCCTTGTGAGGCACGCAAACGAGCAGCCCCGGCACAGTCCGGTGCCCAAAGTCCCATGTCAGAAGCATATACACCTGTGTATATTTCACGCGCAAAATTTGCTTCAGTCGCTACGGCCAAAGCCACAGTAGCAACAGGATCCCACAGATAATTCACCCCGAATGGAACCTTTATCATTGATTTAACCTGTCCTATTACTGAGGCAAGTGCCGCCAATCCTTCCGGTGGAGCCTTGAGAACATAAGGCCGGTCGAACTCGTTCCCAAACATTATTGCATCTACTCCTCCTGACTGTAGAGCTTCAAGGTCTGCAACCACTGAATGTAAGAGCTTGTTCATTCCACCTGTATGCTCGTAATCCGGGGACCCCGGTAAAGCTGGTACATGTACCATAGCCACCACGGTTTTTCGACCAAGTTGTATGAGTGGATCAAACATCATCCCTCCAAATATTCACGAACTTCCTTTTTAAATTGTTTTGCAATAATTACCTGAACACCCATTTCTTCCAAACCTTCTATGAATACAGGTTCAGCTTCAGAATCTGTAATCAAAATGTCTATTTTTTCCATAGGAATAACATTTGAAAGAGTAACGATCCCCAGCTTTGTTGAATCTAACCTATATGGACACCTAAATTATTGTGGTTTATTAATTTCACTTCCAAGTAAATAAACTGATCAGCATCTTTATAATGCTTCCTGCTGATTCTCATTAAAAAAGCTATCCAGTCTGGATGTTGTCAGATCTGCATCTGAAATATCAATTTTTTCGCCAACAAGCGATTCGATAGCACTTAAAAGTGCTTTAACATCAATACCGTAACGTTCCATTAAAAAAGTACGGCTGGCGCCCTGAAGATAAGTGTCATTAATAGCAACTTTTATAAGTTTCGTAGCGATACCAAACTTTGCAATCATCTCAGCGACGCAGGAACCTAGTCCGCCTATTGAGGTATGATTTTCCATCGTTATAATTCCATACCTTGCCTTAGCCAAAGCCTCGCTAACTCTATGATCATCGAAAGGTTTAAGGGTTGTAACATGAAGATGTTGAACACCAATACCACGATCCTTGAGAATATCAGTTACACGCAGACTTTCCTCTGTGCAGATGCCGCTTGTTAATAGTGTGATATCAGACCCAAGTGACAAGATGCGCGCTTTGCCTAAGATTGTTTGGTTCTTAGCGGGAAAGAGTCGTGGTATCTCACCTCGTACCATTCGGATGTAGACAGGACCATCAACTGCGTTTGATAATTCAAGCACACTTTCTACATCTGTTGCATCGGCGGTCTCAATGACTGTCATGTTGGGCAGAGAACGCATAACAGCGATATCGTTGATTGCCTGATGGCTGGCTCCGCCAGGTGTTGTAACACCGGGCAAAAAACCGAAAATCTTCACCGGGAGATTTGGATAGGCAATAGACATCTCGATTTGATCAAGTGAACGTCTATACATAAAAACAGCGAAAGTATGAACCATCGGTGTCAAACCTTCTCGGGCCAACCCGGCTGCAAAACCCATCATATTTTGCTCCATCAATCCCATTGACAAAAAACGATCTGGAAAAGCGTCACGAAATCCATCTACCTCACAGGAACTTGTAAGATCACCAGAAAGAACAATAACATCGCTGTGAGTTTTACCCCATTTGACTATATTATTGGCATGGACGCGTTTGATAAGCTCCATCTTTTAATCTCTATGATTCCAATCGGGTCAGCTGTTGCTTGTAGCTATCTCTCTCAGGTTCATCTTTAAATCGCACATAGTGAAGATGAGGGTAGCGCTCCTTGAGTATCTCCATGCCTTTATAGGGTAAGGTGTGAGCAAGCACAACAAGCGGTCTATCATCGTGTGATGTTTCAAGAGCTTTACGCAATGCTGGAAGGTTATGTCCGTCTACTTGTTTTGTACATGCTCCAAATGAAGAGAACTTGTCAAACAATGGCTCTAAATTCATGACATCAGCCGTTCTACCATCAACCTGCTGTCCATTGACATCCACCACAATTTTGATGTTATTGATTTTGTGAAATGCCATGGACATGATGGCCTCCCAGGTTTGGCCTTCCTGGCATTCCCCGTCTGAGAGGAATACCCACACCTTGCCGGCGTCACCTTTGGCTCGCCTTGCCCAAGCCACTCCTGCAGCCTGAGAGATCGTTTGTCCAAAGGAGCCACCATTGGTTTCATGTCCCGGAGAATGCTCTGAACCGATCATTTCTAAAGAACTACCATCAACGTTAAATTGATCCAGAGATGATTCCTCAAGCCTGCCAGTTTCGATGAGCGTTGCATAGAGTGTCAGAGCGTAATGCGTTGGTGAGAGGAAAAAACGATCTAGATTGGGATCTCGCCGGCCATTGTATATCATTCCACTGGTTGGTTTTTGATTAGTTTTGGAAGGTGAGCCAAGAAAAGGGAGGGGGATAGATGGCCCTTCGCTACGTCCAAGCCTCATTATTTGACCATAGAGCAGGCTAAAAATTTCAGCTGAAGAGCAGGCTTGGCTTAGATAACCGCCATGGGTTATAGTATGTTCGAGTACACGCCGACGGATACCTGCACTAATCCGCTGACATTCTTCTATCCAAGACCAGTTTTTCTTGATGGCATTATTAAGATTCATGGACAAGCTCAGTAGCAGTGTCAATGGAGAAGAGTTTTGGAGTATGATTCGCTGAAGCCTTTTCCCGTTTCTTCGAGAAGGTCGACGAGCCACTGCAAGTCCCTAATCGAGCATACCTCTACCGGACAATGTGTATAACGAACGGGAAATCCGATCTCAATCGTGGGAATCCCACGATTGAGATGTTGGGCGAACGCTCCATCAGTAATAACACCGACAACGCTAGCACGCTGGAGAGGGGCACCGGCTACCTCTGCGCTTTTTTCAATCAATTCTACAAGCCAAACAGGTGGAAGAACGCCTCCCAGTGTTCCTCGACCGTGAAAGCTGTGAAGGTGCAGAATCGGGCCACCACCTAGGCTGATATCACTATGTCCCTTCATTTCCGGGTTGTCAGTGGCAGGGCTGATATCAACGACGACTAGGGCGTCGGGATTCAACTCACGGACAGTCGGTACAAGAGCACGGATGCTGAACTCTTCCTGGACGCTGGCAATTGCGGATAGCCTGCAGTTAGTCTTCCCAGCAATACGTTGAAGCATTTGTGTAATGGATGCCAGACCTGCTCTGTTATCAAGGGAGTTTGCGAATATAGAGTCGCCCTCAACGTGCCAACTGCGGGCATAAACCCCGAAATCACCGACCCTAAGCCCGAGTCTTTCGACCTCTTGGCTGTTACGCGCACCCACATCTAACCAACATTCGCTGATTGGCCGAACCTTGTATTTTTCGCTTTCAGGTGTGAGGTGATGCGGCCAAGTGGTAAATACTCCTGACACTAGTCCTTTACGGCCGATAACCAAAAGCTTCTGTCCTGCAAGCACTCTTTCTGGAATTCCACCGAGTTTATTGAGGCTGATGAAGCCATCGTCACCAATTTTCCTGATCACAAAACCGACTTCGTCCATATGGGCTACAAATGCAATATGTGGCTCTCCTCTACCAATTGTAATGCTTAGATTACCTAGGCCGTCTTCGCGAATTTCTCCGTATTGTTGCCAGTTTTTGCGAATGACCTTGGCGACGGCACCTTCACGCCCTGAGGGGCTTTCTATTTCGGTCAATTCACGAATATTGTTCAGAAACTCTTTCATGTCCTGCTTTGTGGAATGATGAAAAATCCACGTGAGTTTAGCTCATGTGCAGCTTCGCGTATGCATTGGTTGCGCTCGATCGCTTCACTATCGACAGCAGAGGCAGCAAGTCTCGGCCCATCGGACACATTCCATCGAGCGGCGACATCCACTGCAGCTTCATTGTTTAATATTCCGGCTGCCTGTGCCGCAGCACCATACGCAACAAGTTCGGAAGAATTTGGGATTACCAGTTCGCGTCCTGAAAGGCGTGAGATAGTTTTCTGCCAGACTTTTCCTTTGGCACCACCCCCCACCAGAATGATCGGGGCATCCGAATCAATGCCAGAAGAATGAGCGTGCAAAACTTCGATTGACTGTACCAAAGAATATGCAACACCTTCATAGGCTGCGAGCAATATCTCACCAGGTGTCGTAGTGTGATCTATACCCACTACACTGCCCCGAGCGTCGGGATAATTCGGTAATCTTTCTCCACTCAGATAAGGCATAACAACAACTCTTGTCTGATCTGCCACAGCAACGCGATCAAGACTAAGCATCCCAGCAATATTGTCCACCGCAAGCGTTGCATTCAAGGTACAGGTCAATGGCAAATGCTCTCCGCTAGCTGATGCATGTGCGAAGACCTGGCCCGATACATCCGCTGGTGCCTTGAGAGAGAGCATATAGGCGGTGCCTGAGGTTCCTAGACTGATAACAGGTATTCCTGGTTTGACTCCAAGACCGAGTGCGGCGGCCGGATTATCTCCTGTTCCACATGCAACAGGAATACCGACTCGAAGCCCTGTCCAGTCCGCAGCATCGTTATTGAGTTTACCAGCTATCTCGTTAGGCTGAAGGACCTGGGGAAGCATCGATGGCTTCAGCCCCACGAGGGGATGATCTAATACCTCTTGTACATATTTGTTTTTGCGGCTGGACCACCAACCGGTCCCCGATGCATCGCCCCTGTCTGTGATACCATTACCGGTCAGTCTTTCGGTCAAATAATCATGTGGAAGACGTATGAAAGCAGTCTTTTCAGCAATATTGGGTTCTGCGCTTCGCAACCATGCCCACGAACACACCGAAAACCCTGCAAGTGGCTGGGTGCCAATTAGTTCTGTTACATTGACCGGACCACCCAATGCTTCTATCAGTTGCTCAGCCATATTAGCTGATCTTGTATCGTCCCACAGGATTGCTCGCCTCAGAGGCCTATGTGCTTTATCAAGGGTTACTATACCAAGTTGTTGCGCGGCTATTGAGATTGCTTCAATCCGCTCAGAGCAACCGGTTTGGGAAAGTGCACCGGCCAAAGCACTCCACCAGTTCTCAGGATCTGTTTCGCTTGCTGGACCAGAGCGAAAAACATCATGTTCAACCCGACCACTTGCCTTTATTCCACCCTTGTCGACATCAACAACCATAACTTTGGTTGATTGAGTTGAACAGTCAACACCAGCTACAAGTCGGTTATGCATTTTATCTTTTCTTTATTCGTTAAATCGATTCTTAACATTCTAATTAACAAAAATTATATAATTTTTGTGGTAAAAGCTTTATTTAAAATAATAATAATTTTTTTAAGTTACTTTAAATAATTTAATTGTCAAGCCAAGTTTTGATCATACCTTTTTAAGGACAGAAATTATACCACAATGATATCGTGGATGTGCTGATCATAGGATCTTAATGAAGTCGATTCATCCATTTCCAAATTGTAAAGATGGTTTCTGCTGATCTATTATTTTATATCTGAGTAGGAGGTATCAAGTCATCTGGGATTCCTAGGAATAGCAATTTAGATTTAATTCTTTATGAAGGTGACAGGCTACGAAAGCATTTGGTTTTTCTGTTATTGGTTCTAGCTTAGGAATGACTTCTTTACATATATCTTTCACATAAGCGCAACGTGGTTGTAAAACACAACCTGAAGGCGGATTTGAAGGGTCTGGGATGTTACCTTTAAGCAGAATATCTCTTGAACTGCCTGCTTTAAATTTTGAGATTGCGGCCAATAATGCTTCTGTATAAGGGTGTCTGGGGTTTTCATAAATATCTTGCGAGGAAGCTATTTCAACAATCTTTCCCAAATACATGACGATTATTCTATCGCTAATATATTTCACGACACCTAAATCGTGGGCAATAAACAGGTAAGACAATTGAAACTCATCCTGAAGATCCAAAAGCAGATTCAATATTTGAGCTTGAACGGATACATCTAAAGCCGAAACAGGCTCGTCACAGATTATGAAATCGGGGCTGATGCTGAGTGCTCTGGTAATTCCAATACGCTGTCTCTGACCGCCACTAAATTGATGAGGATATTTACGTATATCATCTGCCGATAACCCGACTTTTTCCATCAACTCTTTTGCGCGGTCTATTCTCTCTTTTTTACTGCCAACGTTATGTATTGCCATCGGTTCGGTCACGATATCCGCAACTTTCATTTTTGAATCCAGCGATGAATACACATCCTGAAACAGCATTTGGAAATGTTTTCTTATACTTTTCATTTCCTTCTTCTGAACTTTAACTACATCGATCATCTTACCATCTATATTGAATTCAACACTTCCCTCTGTTGGTTCGTATAACTTGACAATACAACGGCCCACAGTCGTTTTTCCGGAACCACTTTCTCCGACTAATCCGACGGATTCTCCCTTTTTTATAAAAAAGTCCACGCCATTAACGGCCTTATTATAATTCACAATCTTATTAAAAAAACCTTTGCGGTTGGGAAAATACTTTTTAAGACCTTTGACCACCAATATATTTTCATTACGTGTCTCTATAACGCCTCCTTCTCATTATATTTCCAGCAACTCACATAATGCCCATCCAGATTAAAAAGCTCCGGGGCTTTCTTTTTGCAAATATCCATCGCGACATCACATCTTGGTTCAAAGCTGCATCCTTCCGGCAGCAGGTAGGGATTGGGGACAGACCCTTTAATTGAAGAGAGTCTTCCTTCCGTTCTAATTTCAGGTCGGGATTTAAATAACGCTTTCGTATAAGGATGCAGAGGTTCTTCAAACAGCTTCCTGGTGTTTGCTTTTTCCACAATTTTACCAACATACATGACGACGACATCATCCGTCACTTCTCCGATAACACCGAGGTCATGGGTAATCATCATCAGTGCCATTCCCAGCTCTCTTTGAAGTTCCTTTATTAAATTCAGTATTTCAGCCTCTATGGTAACATCCAGTGCTGTCGTAGGTTCATCTGCAATCAGCAGCTTGGGATTACATGAAAGTGCTATCGCGATCATGACCCTCTGTCTCATCCCTCCACTTAATTGAAAAGGATACTCGTTCATTCTCTGCTCAGGAGCGGATATTCTCACACGTCTGAGGGCTTCAACCGCAATTTCTTTTGCTCTTCTTTTATTCACTTTTTGATGTAACCGTATCGACTCCATGATTTGCTGACCTATACTGTGCACGGGATTCAGGGACATCATAGGTTCCTGAAATATCATAGCAATATCATTACCTCTTCTTTTGCGTATTTGTTTGCTATGAATTCCCAGTTTCGCTATATCAATTCTATTCTCGCCATCAGGGTAGAAAAAAATATTTCCTTTTTCAATCTGACCTTCTGGTTGTGGATGCAGTAGCAACAGAGACAAAGCAGTTATGGTTTTTCCACACCCACTTTCACCAACAACTCCAAGAGATTTCCCTTTTTCTATTTTAAAATTAACTCCGTCAACAGCTTTAACAATACCTTGCTCAATATGGAAATAAACCGCTAAGTCTCTGACATCTACTAATACATTATTTTCTTTCAATTGAGGCATCCTTTGAGAATTAGAATCTTGGGTTGAGCATTAAAACTTTAACCAGCAGAAATTTATCTGGAATGAGGATCATTCACATCTCTTAAAGCATCTCCGATAAAATTGAAACAAAGCACTGAGATGACAATAAATCCTGCAGGACTGATCAGCCATGGATAATGCTTCAATGTCTGTACTTCTCTAAGCTTGGTTAAGAGAAGGCCCCAGCTTGTCATGGGTGGTTTTATCCCCAGACCTAAAAAACTTAGTGCGGCTTCACCTATGATCATGATTGGGATACTTAACGTGGCAATAACGATGATATGACTTAAGACATTTGGTATGATATGTTTTACAATAATTCTGCTCGTGCTGGCGCCAGTTATTTCCGCAGCATAAATAAAATCTGATCGTCGAATGGCCAGCACTTTTCCTCTGAGCTCTCTTGCCAGGCCGGCCCAACTGATCATTCCAAATATAATGACGATTCCTAAATAGACATATGTAGAAGGCCATTCCTTAGGGATTATCGCTGCTAGTGCCATCCAGAGAGCTACTTGCGGAATGATTCTAATGATCTCGATGATCCTTTGAAGAATATTGTCGATCCACCCACCAAAGTATCCGGAAATTGTTCCCACAATTGTCCCAATAATCACCAAAATAATGACTCCGATCATCCCAATTGACAGCGAAACTCTCCCGCCAAAGATGATCCTTGTTAACAAATCCCGCCCGATGATATCGGTTCCCAGTAAAAATAATTTTCCTTCTCCAACACCAAAAAGGTGAATATCACTTTTGATGAATCCTAACATGGTATATTCTTCACCATGGACAAAAAAATGGATAAAATCTTTTTGCTTTAGATCATCTTTATATATAAACCTTAGGGTTTTTGGGTCCCTTGCAGCGACTTGTCGATACATAAATGGCCGGAGGTGAAATTTATCTTCACTGTCAACAAACCGGATTTTTGTAATTTGCGGGGGTGCATATAAATGAAATTTATGGCTCGTTAGCATTCCATAAGGTGCAAAAAAATTTGCAAAAATAACGACGGAGTATAAGAAAATCAGAATGATTGATGCTATAACCGCAACTCTGTGCTTTAAAAACTGCCGCCACATGAGCTGCCCTTCAGACAGAGCTATATATTCTTCATTCTCTTGAGATTTTTTTCTTTTAAAGAACACTGCAATGAAATTCCTCACATTAACTCAAATCTAATACGAGGATCTGTCAGGGCAAGGGCAACATCGGCAATCAAATTACCGATGACCAGGATAATTGAAATAACCAATAAGATGGTACCAGCCAAATACATATCCTGTGAAATTAGCGAATCGTAAAATAAGGGCCCAATGGTGTTTAAATTCAAAACGATAGAAACTAGCATTTCAGTGGCAATAATCTCAGGAAGATAGACTCCAATCCTACTAATAATTGGATTGATTGCTATTCTTGCTGCATGTTTCCAGTTTACCACAGGCTCTGAAAGCCCCTTGGCTCTTGCAGTTTGTATGAAGGGTTGTTGAAGAACATCCAACATATTTCCCCTCATAATACGCATAGTGTTAGAGGTTTGCGCAACACCAATGGCAATGATTGGCACAGGAATATGCTTTAAAAAGTCGATAATTTTATCCATATTCCAGGCCTTCCCAATAAATTCATTGGAATATAGACGACCGATGTATGAGGAATCAAACCAGAATATGGATATGCCAATAATAAATACCGCGAGTATAAATCCTGGGATAGCTATTCCTATAAATGCAATAAAGGTTAATATGTAGTCCAGCAAACTGTACTGATGTGTAGCTGAAAATATACCTATTGGTAGAGCTATCATCAATGCAAATATTAGTGCGCTAAAATTGAGAAAGAGCGTCATAGGAAGTCTTTCTTTTAAAAGATCAGCGACTGGTGTACCTTGCAGTGACATCGCAATACCGAAATCTCCTTCTGGAAAGCCTTTAACCCATCTCCAGTATTGAATCCAAAAAGGTTGGTCTAGTCCATAACGCTCTCTGATTTTCTCTAAATATTCTTTAGAAACGCTACCCCCTCCTGTAGATGCAGCTACAGCAGCATACGCATCAGCATAATCACCAGGAGGTAACTGAATGATACCAAAACATAAGATGGATATAACTATGATTACCGGGATGGAAAATAAGGTTCTTTTAACTATATAGCTGAATAGGCCCATTACGGTTTATTGCGTCTTTAGAAGTAACCTATCCAGAATGAAAACCTTGAAACCTTGGATGGATGTAGAGTAGGGGGACTAAATCCAGGAAGGGGCAATAGGATAAATTGACTTTACCTCTTCCTGGACAATTTAAGAAATATCTTTAATTTGGCCTTTTTGGTGGGTATTTCTCGTAGACCTGCATATACCGAAATGGAGGATCAAAGTTACCATATTCTTGAACTCTTGTAGATTCCAACACCATGTTTCCAAGCCTATTTGAATTAATAAAGGGACGCTTGCGGACGCCTACATGTATCATAAATACATTCTCAGCCATGATTTTACCCGCTATTTTTCCAAGCTCTATTCCCTCTTCAATACTTGATGTACTGGCTTTTCTCAGCAATTTACAAAATTCATCATATTCTGGGGAAAATGGTCCTTTTTGATAGGCATCCTTATGGAAGTTAGGAGAACCCGGCTTTGTGGGGACCCATTTCTCTATTGCAAGAAGAGGTTCATTGTAATCCGTAAAATCATGAGTGGACATTTCATAATTGCCTGCATCGTAATTTTTTCGGTAAAGAGTCTGATGAGCTTCATTAAGAATTAATTTTATTCCTACTTCTCCAACCGTGGCAACAATCATTTCCGACATCGGGGTATATAGATCATGAGCATACATATCCCAAATCATTTCCAGTTTCTCACCGGTGGGTAGTTCCCTGATTCCATCACCATCTCTATCCACAATGTGGGCATCATCAAGAATCTTCCTGGCTCTTTTTGGATCATACTCAGAGTAAAGGTATCCAGATCCTTCATCAAAGTAGGGAGAATCCATTGCCCATGAAGCTCCGATGGGTGTCATAAGATCAAAGGCCAACGCTCTTGAAATGTTTTTCCGGTCTATAGCTAATGAAAGTGCACGCCGAAAGTGTACGTTTCTATTGATAGTCCTAGCTTCTGGATCCTCAGCATCGAAGTTAAAATTAATCTTCATTCCTGAAGCGTTTGAGAAACCAATTGAATAATCTCTTCCTGGTTTTCCCTGTTCTTCTAGCCACATTGAATAGTGTGGGAAACCTGTCCACATATGGTCATGATCATATTCTCCCATCATATTGCCTAATCCAACGGAAGGCCGGTCACCTGCGATTAAAATTTCAAACTCATCGAAATAAGGAAGTTGATTCCCATCTGGGTCAACCTTCCAATAATATGGATTTCTAGTCATATGAAGTTTCCCATCAGGAACATATTCATCAACTGCCCAGGCATTTAGAGTAACTCTGCCACCTTCAGAATTGGTGCCAAGAATTTTTAATTTATCGTTCAAAACCTCATAGCTTGAGCTGGAGTTGTACTTCGGATGCCACTGCGAGAAATGATGTTTTGGGAGTGCAGCCCAGACAACATTTGAGTATTTTTTTTCAAACAGAAAAGCTTTGCTTTCATATTTGATTTTTAGTGTAAAGTCATCAATTTTGGTAATTGATGGGAAATTTCCGCTGGCCTCATAGAAGCTGCCTTCATAGAACCAAATATAGGCCACATCTTTGTTATCGACTATATCTTCCATGAAAAAGACAACATCATCTACAGTAAATGGAACACCATCTGACCATTTGATCCCTTTTCTTAGATTTATTGTTAATTCTGTTCCCGCATCATTCCACTTCCAAGATTCTGCTAGGTTTGGATTAATGGGGCCATCGGAGGGGAATGGATACGTAAATTGAAAAAATCCATTTCTATCAAGACGGGCAGGGTATCTCTCATCGTCTAGAAAGAAAGCAGTCCCAAGAACCAATTTACCCCCATATTTGCCTATTTCACTGACAGGTTTTTCGACTAGTGGGTTTTCTGGTAATCTTTGTTCGAGGGGCGGTAACTTACCTGATTTAACCATTTTAGCTAGCATTGGTGCTTCCTTGGCTGCAAATAAGGAAGACGAAGAACAAATAAAAAAGATTAAAGTAGCTATAGTTTTGATTTTATTCATATTTACCCCTTTTTTTATTTTAAACAAAATTCCTCTTTATGAAAAGAGGCCCTACAGATGATCAAAAATGATGCATTTGCATTTTTACAAGCGTAATTCTTATCTAAAATAATATATCTGTCAAGTAAAAAATTAAAAAAATGTAAAAGCTATTTAAAATCAGTAAATTAAAAAAAGTTAACATTTTTGATAGAAATATATTCACTAAGACCAACAGAAATTAAGAGACTAAAATTTTGTGTAAAAAATCTAGAATAAGTGGAGGTTTAACTACCATAACAAAAAGAATTATTGTTATCATAAAATTATT
>ERZ651768.2637-NODE-2637-length-12320-cov-3.403087_pt1 | contig 12320 bp, 4 predicted proteins | sample MGYA00514754_ERZ651768 | MGnify/ENA metagenome assembly ERZ651768 | reverse complement strand
ATTTACCTCAGGCAACTTCTTCAGGTAGAAGGAAGCAATATTAATTTATCAGGAATCCCCCGCGAGATTTTAAGTGTAGAAATTGTTCGGGAATTTACCACTCTGGTAATGTTGATTTCAGTTGGGGTTTTGGCAGGAAACAGACCTATGGGCCGGTTTGGTTCATTTATTATTGCTTTTGGAGCCTGGGACATATTCTATTATGTTTTTCTCTCGATTTTTCATGGTTGGCCCCAATCTTTTCTAGATTGGGACCTACTTTTCCTTATACCGGTTCCCTGGATGGCGCCGGTGCTAGCCCCAGTACTGGTAAGCTGTGGATTAATTTTCAGCGGATACTGGCTTTTGATTAGAGAACAACAAAAAAAGAGAATCGTTGTTTCTCTTTCTGACTGGATCATTGAAGGGATAGCTACTGTCCTTATCTTATACAGTTTTACCAACAATAACGGTGTCACGACTCCAGAGGTTTTCTCCTGGATAATCTTTCTTGCGGGACTTGCCTTGGGTGTGGGTTATTTCGTCTGGCGAATGATGAAATCATCCGCCAGACAATATCCAGGCTATGAATGACCGAAATGAATTGTACCGATACGAGTCCTCAATATATGAGAGATGGATTGCCGTTGCGGCTTGTCGAACGCTACGAACCCCGCTCCGGGATTTGGCATGGGCGGCGAGAAAGGGGAAATTCTATTGCCACCGGACACTATCATTTTGGTGGCCCTTCCTTTGATGAAATCCAGCTAGTGATACCGGAGGAAACTAAAGAAGAAGCGCAACTGACGGCCCATATTTGCGAACGCGCCCTGCGCCAGGTATTCAAGCGATTTGAAGTGCACCCGGAACTGAAAAAACTGGTTAATCAACTTGCGGGACGCACCGTGCACGTAAACTTTGTAGAGGGGAATGACCTCTTGATCGACCTGGATACTCGCACTCAAACAATCTATCTGGCCTGTGATCTGACCAATACTCTGGGACTGCATTTCGACCATGCCAAGCAAGATCTGAAAGCAATAAAACAACCGGAAATCCTGCGCGGCTTCGAACTAATTCTGGGGCTGGGTCAGGTCTATATTTTCCAAATACTCCTCGACCAACCTCAGCGCCTGGCCCTGCACCAGCTGCTCTCTTTGTATCAAGATTTTTCCTGGTCCGAGCGCAACTACCTTCACCAGGTGCTTGAAGGAGCTAGTCTGGACAGCGGCAACCTGTTCTCTCTCTTCCTGAAAAAAGCCGCGCTTCCCACAGACTCGGAGCCGGCGTCAGCCGAGCGCTGGCAGGACCGGCAAATCACCTGGTTACTGGGCCAGGATCGCGTCGATATACCTTACAACCGCCATAGTGCTATCGAAGTTTTGCGCAACGGGGGGGATGCCGACGAAAAGCGCTTCCGCCTGTACGAAGTACTTAACGCCTATGATTCCGATCTGGAAAGACAAAATATCGAGCGCCTCACCAGCGAAATTCGCTGTGCCAAACAGCAGTTGATATTCGGACGCATGAGCCGCGCCTTCCACAATCAGGCGACCCTCCTGGCCAATGCGGTCCTGCTGTTCCCGGGACCGAAGATGCACCAGCTTGCCAGCCAGCTTACCAGCACCGTAGAAGGAAGTGAAGAGCTGCAACCAACAGCTGCGGAACTGCGTCTGTTGGCAGAGAGCAGCGAGGAAATATCTCTGACCCAGATTGAGGGCGCCTGCGAGCGCTTTGAAGAATCCGTACTCGAGGTTCAGAAACAAGAGATGCTGAATTTTCTCGACAGCGTGCGGGAACGCGTGACAGACCACGGTGATATGCTATCTGGAGATTCCCTGCCCCGGCTGACAGAAATGGACATCGCCGCAACCACGGCAAAACGGTTGCAACTGGTTGAAGCCATTCGTCGGGAACTGCTCAAAACCGAGAAGCGTCACGCCGCCTATGTTGTCGTCAGCCAGCGCCCCTCTCCCACCGGTTCCCACCTGCTGATCAAAATCAACGAATTTGAAGACCCTTACCTGGGCAAGTCCGAAAACCTGCGAAAACTGGTGCGTTTGGCTGGCGACTATGTCTACAGCAGCCCAGATTATCACTGGCTCGAAGTTGCTGACCACTGGATCGAGGCCATTCCCCTCTTCATCAAAGAAGAGATTATGATCGAGGAGGGTCGGGAAAATACCCGCACCGTTATCGACATTGCCGCCATGGAAGAATCCTTCCGCGAGGAGATGGCGGATCTGTGGGCCCGCAATATTCGCCAGGTACTCGAGAGCGACTTTCTCGCTCTCGCCCGGGAAATCATCGCTACCGAGGATGAGTGGGACGGCCAGTCGCCAGACCTCGAAGCCATTCGCGCAGATTCGACGCCTCATGAAACCAATTTGGCAGCCCTGGGTATTTTCGTTGGCCAAATTTACCGTCTCCAGGTGGAATGCGTCTGCGATCTGGTAGACCGGGAAGACTGCACGCCGTATGAAGCTCTTCGCCGCATTGTACTGGAAAACGACTGCGAACTCCTGGATCAGGTTTTAAATCTGTATAGAAAAACTGGATCCTGGATCCAGGCAGCACGCCAGCTACTCAATCAGATAGGATTTTCGCAAGATTTCGCCACTGAACTGGAAAAGTTTCGCCCCCTTGCTCTTCAACCCCAGCGCTCGCTCCCTACCCTGCACGTCCTGACTACGCAGTCGGCTGGTATGACTGAAGGTTATATCCGCACTTGGTTGGAAGAGTCCATGGCCCTCTACAACATCGTCGCGGACAAAGACCTGCAGCAGGAAGTAACAGCCCGTCAAGAATTTTACGCTAGCCGCATCCACTCTCTGGGTGAGAAAGTCATCCGCGAACTGGGCATCTGGGTAGAGGTCGAAGATGTGATTACCCGGGAGCAGCTCGACGTGGCCGCCGCGGTGCAACGCGTAGTCGACAGCAACCGAAGCGTTCAGCAGGAACTGGTCTGCCTGGGCATCCTGCTGGAGTGCGAAGAAAACGAATTCAGCCGCCACAAGGCAACCTACGACTGCGAACCCCAGATAGTGGTAAACTACCTGAGGAGTCACTCCACTGAGCTTGAAGCCGCAGCTCTCTCACAGGTGGTCGAACGTAACGGCGAAATACTGAAACAAGAGCTTGCCGTCCACCGCGCCCAGCACCCCGATACTACGGAGGAAGAAAGCCTGCGTCAGCTAATTCTGCAGGATAAACACTATCGCGAAGACCTTGTTACCTACAGCCGCTTTGCAGCTCGCCACAAAGTGTTAGAACAGCTGTCAGAAGCCAATCCCCAACTCCATCTGCAAGAGCGCACCCGGACCTACTTGAGGCGTTATCAACAACTTTCCCAAACCACCGCACGCCGGGAAATCATCGCCCAGAAGAGTCTCAACCACCTGTGTTTGCACCCACTTTATTATTACCAGGCAAACGGTGGAGGCAAACGCTACCACCTGCTCTATACTCCGAGTCGGGTCGACCTGGGCCCACGGGAACGCGAATCTGTTGAAACCTGGCCGCAGTGGGTGGGTGGAGCAGACAGCGCCGCAGCCCGGGTGGGCCGACAGCTCTACGGCTTGATCAACAAATCCGTCTGTAGTTACGACAGCCTCACCCATCCCGAACTCCTGAAGACGGGTGAAAACGCTTCATTGTCTTCGCACTTCGCCTTTTCCAATTCTCTGTCCCTGATGATCAACGCCTCACGCTACGGCGACATCGAGGAAATGGGCAACCAGATGAGCCTGCGGGGGGACCGCATAATCCACCCGGCAGGCGAGGGTTATGGTGGCTACTGCGTGCCCAAAGACGGTCTCTTCCTGGAATTTGTCCTTACCCTGACACGCGCCGAAAAACTGGATCAGATCGGCGTACCCGAAGAAGCGCGCCAAACCATTGTCGAACTTGCCCGGGAACTCCTGGACGCCCGCCCGCACTACCCCACCCAACTAGAATGGGAAACCTGGGGAGCTGCACGCCTGCAGGAGTTGGGCAACTCCGGGGTTCCCCTCTTCCAGGTAACCCGGATTGCGCACGTTTTGGAGAACCTGGGCCAGCCGGAGCTACGCGACCCTTACCGGATCACCACTAACCTGGCAGCCCATTGGGGCATCCACAAAATGGTAGCCGGGGGTGAGCACGTCAACCGCTTTATGCCGTTCTTCAAGTCCTGGCTGATTCGCCAGGGGCTGGCCGAAGCCGCTCAATGCCATCCCAACCTACCCATAGCCTCACAGCACTTCACTGCCGTACTGACCGCCGAGTACAAACCTGATACTCAGGACGGACGCTTCTCGGCGGGTATGCGCAAATTTGAAATCCTGACCGGTACCGGCGACCACCTGCTCCATTCCCTGGATGCGGAGAGTCAGGAACTGGCCGTTCTGATGCATCAGGGTTATGCAGCCCTAGAAGCACGCGACAGGGGAGACCTGGTCTTAAAACTGCTAGGTATCAAACCGGATAACGCCACACTCGTAGAACAGGTGCGCCAGCTCTTTCCGGGCAACGAGCCGCCGGCGGCTTTGCGCATGGTTTCGCCCACTGGATTGTCGACGCAGGATCTACTCAACTACACCAGTGACACACGCCTGGGTGATCTGGCTGGCGAAGCGCGGCGGCAGTTGCTCGCGGCCGGTTTGCAAGAAGCTGAGATAGAGGCCAATATGCATGTTCATGGACCGCAGCTGCTGCTGTGGTCTCATCAGGTTCATCTAGCGCGGACCGACAAAAAAAATCTGGCCGCAAGACTGGGCGGTCTCATTCACGCCTTGTTCCTCGAAATCGTCGGGCCGGAGCGTTCCTATGAACGCGCCCTGCAAGGAGCCGACGTGCTCGACACCGGGATTCCTCATCGAATTTTGCTCGACCTGCTCGAAGACCCCGCGCGGGTGTGCAACTTGATGCTCTCAGGCAATCCTCACAGCGCCCTGGTCATCGTCGATGGCGCCTCTGGAGCCCGCCGCCGGGCCATGAACCGCCTCGATGTCATGCTCTGGTTCGCCGCGGGCGAACGAGTGGACCGCCAGACCGTATACAGCTGTATCGGCCTGGGCAAGGAAACCGTGGAGGCCTGGAGACTGGAAATGCAGCGTCAACGGCGGCGGGCCGAACAACTCGGCCAGGCGCTGATTGCACACAATGTACCCCTGGCGGAACGGCTTTACGACCGTCTAGTTGAGGATATCCGCGCCGAACAGCAAGTCCAGCTACACATGAGGGAAATAGAAAAATTGCGCCGCTTTGGCCGCGAGCGCGAACGTGACCTCCAGATTGGTCAATCCCTCGATCGCATCGGGCGCGGCCTGCCCCTGAAGGAACTGAGTTTTGTCGACTTTCTGGCTCTGGGCGGTCTGTTCCTGCTGGACGGCACGCCGCAAGAAGAAATCGCGGCCTACCAGAGCAGCTTCTCGGCCGGTATTGAATATCTAGGTGGTCCCAAAGCGGTGCTTAAAGGAGCGCCTACTTCCCTGTTGCACTTCCTCTATCGGCCCGAGACGATGGAATTCCGTCAGGAAAAAGGTTTTGAAAGCTCCAACAAAGCGGCCGAAGAGCAGGTTGCCGTCGCCCTCGAAGCACGGCGCCAGTTAGCTGATCGCATCGTGCGATCCCGGGCGCTCAACCAGCGCCAAGAAGCCTTTGACCAGGTAGATAGCGACCCCATCTCCTTTGCGGTAGATGCCGCTGCCGCCCGAGAAGCGCTGGGGAGTGGTGACCAACCTCTAAGTCAGCAGGCTTTTGGCACCTTTGCGGCCCAAACCAGAAACGCACTTCTTGCACTTGCCAGCCAGCTCCACGACACAGATGCCCCCGAAACCACGCAGATTTTCATTGACCATCTTTCGCATTTATTTACTGGCCGCTCCATAGATATTCAGATATGGCACGACATTTCCGGTGGCTACGAGGACATCGGAGATTTTGGTCGCCTTGCCCAGCAAGTAGTAGAAGACCAACAACAAAACCGGATCGACGCCACGGAGGGCCAGCATCGTCTGGACTTGATCGCCCAGGCCGCCGCCCTCTTTTACACTTTGCTGGCCATCGAAATCACCATCGAGACTACTACTCTGGAAATCGAAGCTGTCGATGCCCAGGCCCCCTGGCGCAACCTAGCCGATTTTTTCTCCGCAACCATCAATGACCACTTTTACGAATACCGCCCCTGGATCTATTCCCGCGGCATCGGCTTTGCCGCCTACCAGGAAGAAGCCCTTTACGAGTTGGCCCTTCGCCATCACGCCTGGCTCTACCGCTATCTGCGTTTCTTCGTCACCCACTATACCGAAGTCAAAGACCTGCCCCGTGGGGAACAAGATCTGCTGCTGGGAAACTTCCTCGACCACCAGGAGATCCAGGCTCTGGGTACTGGGGGTTCCACGCACGCTGAAAAGGGCTGGCGCTCGTACGGCCAACTGCGCGAACTCGCCTTTATCCGCAACGATGGATTTCCTCTACCAGAAGTTTTTCCGAACTTCGAAATTGACCTGATCCGGGCGGACCAGCGAATCAACCACATCATTGTCCTACCCGTTGGACGCACTCACTATTCACGGGTGCTGTGGGAAGGCCCTACCCTATCCCGCGAATTGCAGCGCCAGGACCGTCCCGGTGCTAATCTAATCATCACCCAGAGCGTGGACATAACTGTCAGACCGGAACTCTCTCGGCCGGCACTCCAGGTCCACAACGGCCATCTTTACCTGGATGCGGACACCTACGAGCAAGCCCTGATACGCTATAAAGGCTGTAGCCCCGAGATAGCCGCACAACGGACAGCAACTATTCATCCGAAAGGAATTCGTGTCGCCGCTGCTTTTAATCGGCCACTGCTGGCCGCTGTAGTGTACCCCTTTCACGGACACCCTTTGTACACATCGGGGCAACTCGAAGACTGTGGGCTGCCCTACGCGGTCCAGTCCCTGTTTCACACCTGGACTACCTATGATAAAACTAAGTACCCGGATATTTTCCCGCCTGAATCTGGCGTCGACATCCCGACCGAAATAGCCTGGCTGACTGAGTACACAGCGCATTCCCACGATGAAGCAAGAATTAAAAGATGGATCGAAAACGGCCTGCCAGACACACCCTATCGCGGCCTGCGTTCCTTTGCTCGCGACCACCGCATCGTCATGGTCAAAGATGCATCCGAATCCGGCGGCCGCGGCGCGGCGGCTTTCGCCTTGTGCAAAACGGATAATGTCATCGATGAAGTTCAACTGGAAGAGGCTGTTAATTTCATCTACCAGATTTCTCTGGAACACAATGTTTCAATCCAGGAAGTCATCCAGACCTCACCGGAGTATTGGGCAACCGAGGCATTCATGCAGTCCTTTGTCGCCCGTCAGATCGTCGAATTAGGCAGTCCTGTCCAGCGACAGAAGCACCCCCGAACACCTCTATTCGGCTCGCACCGCATGATCTTGTCTACGGATAATCCCGCCGAACCGGATATCCATGAGAAATGGCATATTTCTCACTGGATTACCCTCAACAGCAAGCAGCTGATTACCAATGTAGGGCGAGGCGGTAGCCTGGAGCAGTTTCTGCCGGAGCACATCCGCGCGGAACATCGCGACAATATTCTCGAAAAACTTGCCACCGCCGGACGACTGGTAATGGAAGCCTTGAGCGCCTACGAACAGCGTGCCGCACCCGCCTACCAGCGAGAAACCGGCCGCCGAGTAGGCGCCGACCTGACAGGCGTATCCTACGGCATGCCGCGCTATATGATGCTGGATTTTCTGATCGCCCCGATTTTTGCTGAAGATGGTACCTTAGTCGACATTCAACCCCATTGGGACGAAAGAGGACAACGGGTGGGATCGATTTATCTTCTCCGGCAAAGTTCCCGGTACCTTCAGGGCACAATAGTGGACTGGCGCGTGGTCCTGATTGAACCTAATATCGGCGTGGGTTTGTGGGACCGCTTGGCCCTGAGAGAAGAAACCCGGGAACGTGCCGATTCAGATGACAACGAAATGAACTGGGACAATATCGGCGCCAACGCACGGGTGGTTTTGAGTGATTTGACCAGAGCAGGTGAAGACTACCTGAAAGCCCTGAGAGAAGGAAATGCATCCACTTTCTGAGCATGTAAATCGGGCCCTGGAACAGACGTTAAAAGCCCTGAAAATGACCGCCGAAAACCCGCTTGGAGTAGCGGAAACCAGTGTTTTTCTTAAGTACCTGCTCCTGGATATCCTGATGCACGAGGTAGACCGGCGAGAGGACTTGAGGCCGTCTTTATGGCAGCACCGCGAACAGAGTCTGGCGTTGCGTCAGCGACTGCGAAACCTTTTAGATACTCCAGATCTGAAAAGCGCCCTGTTCCACGGGATCGGGGCTACACTTGAAACAACAGCTATAAGAGAGACCCTGAATACATCTGAATTCTATCGGGAACGCATTTTTGACTTGGTAATCGAAGCCGTGTTGAGCGAGCGCATGGCGCCGGAAACCTGTATTGACCCCGTACCTGCTACTTCAGCCAAACTGGACGAAAAACTTGAGGGTCAGTGGAACCATGCGGTAGTTTTTGCTGCCATCCCTCTCTTTACCCACGAGTTATACCCGCTTGCAGTCGATGCTTTTGAACGCGATTCGAATAAATACGGCAAAGTCTATTTCAATATCCTGGGTGTCCACGTAGACTGGTTCGCACCGGACGGGAAGATCCTGCGCCTGCTATATCTGGATTTTGCCAAGCAACGCTTTGGCGAATGCGACCTTGAGATTCCACTGGTACCGGACAGTGCCCAGTTTATCTGTATGGGACACCAGGAGCACGCCCTGCACTCTTTCTGGTCGACTCGCCTTGCCTGCCTCCAGGTAAATCCACATCAGCCCGCAGCGCGCGCGGACAATAAAATCAGCACCCTGGAAGGCTGGGCTGCGCTGGGACTCGAAGTGCCAATTTCTCAGCGCGTGTTGCCCGGGGGCAAAGACCTGGCAACACGCTTTGCCAAACGCTTTGCCGAGATTGTTGTCAAACCCAATCAGGGCACAGAAGGCGAGCAGGTGACCTATCTCACTTCCACTGACCTGACAGCTCTACAGGATGCTTTATCTTCCTGCTGGAACACGGGGGATGCCCTCTTGCAAGAACGTCGCGACAATGTGTTATGGCAGGATCCTAATACCGGAAAAATCCATACTCTGGCGCTGCGCCTGCACGTCTCCTTTGATGGCCGGCACTACCATCTCGAATCTGGCTATGTCCAGATAGGAGCAAATTCTAGGCTTCCGGCTGCGCGCGCCCGAGGGGGAGAAATTCTCACTTTTGCGGCCATTCATTCCCACCTGGTATATCTTCAGAATGGCACTCTTACCACGCTCCATTTCAACACTGGAGATTGGCAACGGATTTACGAGCAGGCACAAAAAGCTGCCAGTCTGTTTACTGGCCTGATGCTGGTGGGACTGGACGTGGTGTTGGATCTGGATAAAAAAGGCAAACCCGTAGCGGTTTTTCTGGAGGCCAATTCGCGCCCTGCCGGCCTGAGTCATACCCACTTTCTTCCTGACGTCGGCCTGCCGGGCATAAGCTTGAAACTCTGGGACGGACTGGAACATTTATACGAGCACCAGCAAGTCCAAAACTAAGAAAGATTTTTTTGGCAGTAATGGCTATTGTTACAGTGTTGATGATTGCCATTGGGCAGTATTTAATGGCTCTTGTTTGGGGGGCTATTTTTCTGGGTAATTATCTCCAGTATAGAACTAAACGGTCGGGATGAAAGAAGCACCAGCATAGTGGTATAATTTTTTGAAAAAAGGTTTGAATACCTCTCCCTCCGCATAAAAGTTAATTACTTTACTAAAGATCTTGCGATGATAAAACCGTCTTTAAATTCAAGTTATATCTTTCATAAATGAAACAGATCTGGACAAAAATATCTATTGCAACTTTTATATTTCTATCGATTTCCTATTCATTCCAGTCAAAAGATAGGGATTTTTTTAGAGTTATTGATTCAACCGACCCCGATCAGTCCAAGTCCCAAGGACCTATTTCATTTGTACAGCATGTTCAAATTGCTAAACAAAATGGATTAAAAACTCCTAATACGTTTTTTCTTCCGGTTATAGTGGCTTATCCAAAAGGAGAAACACTTTCTTATACATTAGATTCCCTGCAAAATTATATTTTTGGAGACCATATTGGATCCTTATCTCAGTACTTTTCAGAAGTATCCTATGGCAAGTTTCAATTGACAGGTAAGGTCTATGCTTTGATCGAATCGCAATATAGTGTAAGTGATCTTGATTCTATTAGGAAAGAGGAAGGCTGGTTAAACACATTAAATCATGAAATGGTTGCCTGGGCAGAGGATAATCTTGATCTGACACAATTTGACAATGATGGACCAGATGGTAACCCAAATTCCGGGGATGATGATGGATACATGGATGGTTTAGCTATTAATTTGTTTGGATACATGGATGGTTCAAATGGGGGCAATCAACTAGCTTCCTTTGTGTCGGATTGGATGACGAGTACCACTATAAAACATACCACGATTAACGGTAGCTATTTGGGAATAGGAAGGATTGCTACTATGGTAGGTATGGTAGATATATCGACCTGGGCCCATGAATTTGGACATATTTTAGGCCTTAGTGATTATTATGATGATAAAAGGGAAGGCGGGGATAGAATTAGAACTTTTGGTTTAGGTTACTGGAGTCTAATGGCGTCTGGAATAAGACCTATGGCTTGGACTAAAATTCAGCTTGGTTGGATTAATCCAACCATTTTGACTCAGAATATAAAGAATCTTTCCATTCCAAATATTGAGACCAATCCTTATGTTCTAAAAATATATCAAGACGATTACCATTCCGATCAATATTTTTTGATCGAGAATAGACAAAATACAGCAAGTAATTACCCAGAAAAAATCAATGGTTCAGGTCTGCTTATATGGCATGTCAATGAAAAGCGAGGACATAATTTTTCAGAAAAATCACACAGACATATCAACTTAGAGGAAGCAGATGGTCGCGATGATATGCAAAAAAATATATATACCAGGGAAGGAAATTCAGGCGATGATGGGGATGTTTTCCCAGGCAGCAGTAATAACACCGAATTCAGTGATTTTACCTATCCTAATGCGAGGTATCCTATTATTTATGGTGGTAGATATTCAGGAATCAGTATCACCAATATAAGTCAATCAGCTTTAACCATGACCGCAGATATTGATATTAAAGAACGGTTAGGCTATCCTATTCACTATGACAATCCATTCGAGTATTTCAATTATCAACCTTTTTGGAAAAATGGTACTCAAACCTGGGCTGGGATTTTATTTACCTCATCCGATGCTGGATACATTACTGAAATTGATGTAAGGTTTGATTGGGAGAGGGTGTGCGACGATGAACCAACATATGAAGTTTATATTTATGATGAATTTGATGGCAGTTCTCCTAGCTCTTTAATTTACCAATCTGATACTTACGATCTTGCTTGCGAAGATCGAGGTGGATTTCACCCAATCTATATTGATAACGTCCCCATTTCAGCCAATACTATTTTTTTTGTGGTGATAAGAGCGGTAAGTAATAATTCTAGTATTCTTAGTTATTCTGTGCAAAAAAGATGGTATTCTCCGGACTCTGATAGATCATTTGTTTCGGAAAATGGCACTACGTTTGATAAAACGAAACATTGGGCAATTAGGTCTAAGATTTCCTATGAAAAAATTGACCATCATAAGAATGGAATACGTGTAGGTATTCCGCCTGAGTTCGCCCTACTTGAAAATTACCCTAACCCCTTTAATCTAACCACCACACTACGCTTTGACGTGCCAGAGGTAAGTAACATAACTTTGACCATTTACAATATGCTGGGGCAGAGAGTGCGAAGCTTTAACATGCAAAGCACACCAGCAGGCTATCATGCGGTTACTTGGGATGGCACCAATGATTTGGGCAAACAAGTCAGTGCTGGTGTTTACCTGTATCGGATACAGGCTGGAGAGTTCACTCAAACGAAGAAGATGCTTCTATTGAAATGAATCAGCTTCCACAGCTTACGGCACACCTTTGCTTGTATCCGGCGACTGCAGACCAATGGCAATATGCCGTTAGTACGAGATGAACTTGGTCATAAAAGTCTCTCAACTACGGAACGGTACTGCGACATTCCCATCAAGCGGTTGGAGGATGACTTCCCCACATACGCAAAAGTGGCGAAAAATGGCGATGTGCCCACAAAGCCCTTAAAAATGGAGTCTCTCATCGAGAAATAGACGGTCGGTACCCCGCTTTGGGAGCAGGGGGCCGTAGGTTCAAATCCTATCACCCCGACTTTGAATAAACCC
>ERZ651768.2635-NODE-2635-length-12325-cov-9.733916_pt1 | contig 12325 bp, 12 predicted proteins | sample MGYA00514754_ERZ651768 | MGnify/ENA metagenome assembly ERZ651768 | reverse complement strand
AAAACAGGGTGACAGAGGTACAGGCACTATGGGATATCCCCGAAGTAATGATGCAGGCTGGGGCATGGCCTATGGCACCTAGCCTTGGGCGGGAGTGGCATGTTCCCGGTCCTGCCACGCAAGATGGAATTGTACAGGGTCCGTATGAAAAATCAGTAAGTTCAGCATCCTGCCAGTTAATAATTGATATGATTACCGCAATGAAGAGGCATCCATCTGAGGGGGGTCCGGAAGTAATGGAAATGAACAAATTCTGGCACCCGAAAATGAACTGGTATGGACCCTCTGGAATTGGAACAGGCAGAGGCATAGAGGGATTTAGAAAATGGCATCAGATCCCTTTTCTGGCTGCAATGCCAGACCGAGGGAAATTTGTGGATCAGATTACATACCATTTCTTTGGTGATGGGAATTATGTAGGAGTTACTGGTTGGCCAAACATGATACAGACTTTGTCTGACGGAGGGTGGATGGGTATTGCCCCATCAGGAAAAAGAATTACAATGCGAAGTCTTGATTTCTGGAGAATTGAAAAGGGCCTTATCAGGGAAAACTGGGTGCTGGTTGATTTGCTTGATGTCTACGAACAGGTCGGGGTGGATGTTCTCTCCCGTGTTCGAGAGTTTAACAAGGCGCGTCCCGGTTTTGATCCGGAAACAGGATGCGCACTCAAATGAATTTCCAGAAATGAGTGAATACCAGAACCAGAAAGCACTTGTACTGCAATATTACGAAAATCTTGAAGCAGCAAATGCGGAGAGTGTTGAAGAGGTCATCAGTAAATTTAATTCAACAGAGCTTCACTGGTACGGAGTTTACCCATTCAACGAACAGCATGGTGTATCTGCTGTTGCAGAAGCGTTCTGGAAGCCGTTTCTCAGGTCGTGGTCAAATGTCCAGCGCAGACAGGACATTTTCCTTGCAGGTTCAAATGAGATTGATCATACCGACTGGGTGATCAGCATGGGGCACTTCATGGGTAATTTGGATAGAAGCTGGCTTGGTCTCCCAGCAAAAAACAGGATTCTTTTTCTACGCTATGTAGAATTCAACTGCATTCAAGATGGCATGATCACGAGAAGCAGTTTTTTCTGCGACCTGATTGGATTATTGCAGCAGATGAATATTAATGTGCTTCCTTTGCAGACCGGCTCGTCATTTATCTATCCCGGTCCAAGAACTCATGACGGATTATTATTTGAACCTCAGGATTTTCAAGAATCTGAAAGGACACTTGAACTTGTTAACCGAATGATTGGCGATCTGGATAAGCTCAACAAAAGTGGGGAAGACTGTCCTCCTGCTGAATCTCTTGCGAAAACATGGCACGAAGATATGATCTGGTATGGTCCTGCGGGAATTGGTGCATCATATACCATCAGGCGTTATCAGGAGCAGCATCAGTACCCATTCAGAAAAGGACTAAAGGACAAAGTTTTCAACGGCCACATCTGTCGATTTGCCGAAGGCAACTATGCTGGTTTCTTTGGCTGGCCAAACCTGACGAACACTCCTGTTGGAGGCTTCATGGGGCTTCCAGCAAGCGGTGTCTCCGCAGATATGAGGGTAGTTGATATCTACCGAAGACAGGGTGAAAAGCTGGCTGAAAACTGGGTGCTTATTGACTTACCATGGTGGCTTAAACAGCAGGGATTAGATGTTTTTGAGCGAATCAAAAAAATATTAACTACATGAGCAGTCAGATTTGAGAGTTAAAATGTTACCTGAAATTAGTTTGAGTAAAGTATCCCTTAAAGTTATGGATTCTTTTACAGCAGCGAGATAATCCTCATGACTTGTCTGGCGTCCTTTGTCCACAATCTCTCTCAAACTGATACGCATTAAATCACCTTAAATTACTACTGCTTTCTGAGATTCAACGATCCCAACTTTCCATTCTCCCCGCGCAATTGTCCTGTTTTCTATGGCTGGGTGATAATGGCAGCCAGCACTTTCGGGATGCTTGCCAGTATTCCAGGACAAACAATGGGTGTAGGAGTCTTCAGCGAATACCTGATCTCTAAGACAGGACTGAACCGAATCGAGCTGAGCTTCGCATACATGATGGGGACGATATTAAGTAGCCTTATTCTGCCTTTTGCCGGAAAGCTCTTAGACCGGATAGGGGCGCGCATGATGATCCTTGCCACTGGGATTGGGCTTGGAGCAGCGCTTCTTTTTTTTGCACAGACGGTTAATCTGATTAACACCTTGAGTCCTGTCTTCTCAGAATTTTTACCTCAAAGCTTTTTGGCCCTACTGGTAATGACGTTAGCCTTTTTGCTGCTGCGCCAATTTGGTCAGGGTATTATGGCTATGGTCAGCCGCAACGTTTTAGCAAAATGGTTTGACGCGAAGCGAGGATTGGTAACGGGTATCAGTGGGATCTTCGTTTCATTTGGATTTTCTGCTGCTCCATTGGTGATTAACATTCTCATCAACAGGTTCGGATTCCTGGACACGATTTTGTTGTTGTCTGCAATTTGCGGGTTCGGCATGGCACTTCTTGGTTGGTTGTTTTTCCGGGATCATCCGGAAGAGTGCGGTTTGTTTATGGACGGTAGCACCAAAGCAAAAGCTTCGGAGCACGCCACGACTCCTGAGCGGGACTCCACCCTTTCTGATGCTGTTAGAAGCTACAATTTCTGGATTTTCTGCCTGGGGATGTGCTCCTCATCATTAATTGTAACCGGGTTCACCTTCCACATAGACTCAATCGCACAAACTTCAGGGTTAAGCAGAACGGAAGCTTACTCGATATTCCTGCCAATGTCACTGGTTAGTGTGGCCAGCTATTTTTTATCTGGTTGGGCGAGTGACAGAATGTCTTTGAAGTACCTGTTAATAACGTTATTGGCCTCATTGAGCATTGGCTGTTTGGGGATGCTGGCGTTTGAAACATATTGGTCACGGATTATCGTGATTATTTGTTTTGGTGTACAGGGTGGTGTATGGGGATGCCTTTCACTTGTTACTTGGCCTCGCTTTTATGGCCGCAAGCATTTGGGGGCCATTAGCGGACTGTTTATGAGTTGTCAGGTTTTTGCCAGTGCAATAGGACCACCGATTTTTGGTGCTTCAGAGTATTTTACCGGTAACTACCACAATGCCGCATGGGCGATAGCAGTGTTGAACATGGTCCTACTGATTGGATCGTTTAGAGCGAGAAGCTTTTATCGTAGTGATCGAAATATTGCAACAAGCAGTTAATTATTGAAGACACAGGTCTGCGTTTAGTCCTTCAGGTATGAAAGGGATTCAGAATTAAATGGAATTGGTTTGATTTCAAGCATGCTGAAAATTTCTTCGGAATCACAGACGTTTCCTTCCATAAGCATTGTAATTTGATCTTCTGTAATTGGGAACCATTCAAATCGTCCGAATATGGCAGCAAGAGATTTGATTAGAAGAGCGGGTGCAGGGATGGTCCATTTCTTTTTCCCGTACGCTCCTGAAATGATCTTGATAATATCTTTCCAGTAAATTGCTTTTCCTCCTAGGTGAAAGGTTTTTTTAAACGTTTTCATTTCATTTATTGATTTAACGAAAATAGAAGCTACGTCTTTTGCGTGAATGGGTGACATGGCAAAATTTCCTGAATTGAACGGATTCAAACCCTGGAAAAAATTAGGTGAAGGGAAAGGAAGACTTAACATATCTTTTTTTAGCTGCGTACAAAATTCCGGTCTGCCATTTCCCCTTGGGTCGCCGAATACCAGAGATGGACGAAATATTGTATATTCCAAATTTACAGATTTCAAATATTCCTCGGCCAGCATTTTAGTTTTTTGATAACCTGTGCCATCTGTTTTAACTCCATTGGCGGACATTAGGATGAACCTGTCAATTTTTAAATTTACAGCTGCATCTATGCATCGTTTGGCCCCCAGGTAATGAAGACTTTCGTATGTAATTTCATTCGTGGGGAATTCACGAATGATCCCTATGTTATAAATGACCGTACTGCAACCCTGAACCGTTTCTTGAACAGCAGTTTTGTCGTCAACTTCACCAAAAACCAACTCACATTTTTCCTGCTGAAGTAATTTGGATTGTGATCCATTCCGGACGAGAAGTCTGGGAGTCATATTATGCTTGATCAATTCATCAATGATATATGATCCTACAAACCCCGTACCGCCGATTAACGCTGTTTTCAAGATGCTTTTTCAGTGAAAGAATTTGGAAGAAATTTTCTGTATTCTTCTTCTTTGAAAAGTTTATCAATCACACCTTTCCTGTGCTCAAAAATATGATTTATATCTTTTTTTATCCACAGGTTGTGTAAAAGACTTCCCAGCGGACCGAAAGGAATGCTGTAGTGTACTTCGTCGTAAATTTCAACCCCATCTGAAACCTCCTTGAACATATGAGTATGGTGCCAAAAACTGTATGGTCCTTTTATCTGTTCATCCACGAATTTGAACGGTGGCTCATAGGTTGTGATCAAAGTTCTCCAGTGAATAGGAACTTTTGACAGCTGTATGGTGTAATCAATTACTGCTCCTTGCTTCATCTCTAGTGGGCTGGGTGTTAAAATTTTGAAATGTAGCTTGACTGGTAATTACCACAAGGTTTTCTGGCCTTGAAAAGAAACCAAAGACTTCCTCAAGCGGCCTGCGAATGAATTGTTTTGCTTCTAGTTTAAATACTTTCATGACAATAATTTATCTGGGAATCCTTGCTAAGCCACGGTATACAAGTTCTCCCGTTATAACTTTCTGATTTGGAGGTTTTCAGGTTTATTTATTCGTGAAATAAGGTCTTTGCCAGAACCATCAACCATTTGATTGACAGGATGACGAACAGTAGTATGGTTAAAACTGGGTCATTAAGAGGCTTGCACAGGTTACTAAATTATAAAATAATCTTTGCATCTATAAAAGAAATTTATTTCCCAATCCACATGTAAACACCTGTATGAAGTTGTTTGATGCGCATCACCATCTCTGGGACCTAGGAGCTGTGAATTATGTATGGCTGAAGCAGCTTGGAGTTTCCAAGCCATTTGGTGATCCAACACCAATACAAAAGGACTACCTACCACGGCACTTCCTGGATGATGTGTCAGGAGCTGCGGATTTTGATTTAGCAGGATCAGCGCACATTCAGGTGGATGGTGCACTGGCTGACCCTGTTTCTGAAACCAGCTGGCTCAGTAAGCTAAGCAAATCAGGGATTCCGTCGGCAATAGTTGGATTCGTAGACCTGACAAAGGAAGATGCGGATTCAGTATTGAAAAACCATCTCTCCTTTGATGAATTCCGTGGGGTTCGACAGATTATCGGACTGCTTGAACAGCGTCCTGATCTTTCCTTTACAAAAGAACACCTGCTTAGAAATAACAGCTGGCAGGAAAACTTTGCTTTACTGGATAAGCACAACTTGAGTTTTGATCTGCAGCTTTATCCGGAACAGATGAAAGAAGCAGCAGAGTTCCTTGGTGGTTTTCCCAAAGTCCCCATTGTGATCGACCACGCAGGAAGTCCATATGACCAAACTGACTCCGGCCTTAAGTTGTGGCGTGAGGGCCTCTCGGCATTGGCAAAGCTGCCAAACATCCACATAAAACTTTCAGGTTTCGGGATGTATGAAAGTGACTGGTCCTCCGAATCATCTCTTGTACTGTTCCAGACAATACTGGAGTTATTTGGTGCACATCGCATCATGTGGGGCAGCAATTTCCCGGTTGACAGCTTGATGAAGTCATACAGTTTCTGTGTTACACAAATGCTGAACTGGATATCTCCGCTTTCTCCAGAGGAACAGAGGCTGATTGCTGCGGAGACAGCAATAAAATTCTATCGTGTAACTTAATAATAAGAGAATTAGGGAAACAAAAATATAAATCATTGATACTGCTATTCTTCACAGAATATTTTAAGGTTTTTTCTGTTTTAGTCCTGAAAATCGTTAAGGGATTAATGAGATTCAATTCAGCAAGATTGTGATTTAGACAACTAAATAGATCGAAGCTGGATTGAATCGGTTTTCCAGTGAAAATTTTTAAACAAAGGATTTGAGAAATGACTAAAGAACATAATTTAGATCTAGTGCAGAAAATGTATGCTGCATTAAATGCACAGGATCTGGATAAGCATGATGAATATTGGAGTGAGGACATGATCTGGCATGGGCCTCCAGGATTTGGAGATATTTTTGGCCGAGAAGCATTTAAATATGAAGTATTGGAACCATTCTACAAAACCTTTCCCGATTATAATGTTGAAAATGAGATTGAGGTGGCTGATGAAAATTGGGTTGCTGCCACAGGGATTCTCACTGGAACTCATCAGGGAGAGTGGTTGGGGGTCCCGGCTACAGGGAAACCAGTGACAATGCGTTTCTCAGATTTTTGGATGGTCAGAGATGGGAAGTTAGCAGAGAATTGGGTTATGGTAGACAATTTAGCAGTTTTGCATCAAATAGGCGCATGTTCTTTGGATTGGATATTTGTTGATGAAATTAAAAGATCTGAAGAAAACAAAAAAACATTTAAATCAGTTATAAACAAAAATGGTTCAGCTGCTAAAAACTTAGATTTGGTCAAAAAAATGTGTGACGCTTTAGTCGCACCAGAGCATGACTTGGAAGCACAAAAACGGTTTTGGAAGGAAGATATGATCTGGCATGGCCCTCCAGGATTTGGAGAAATTCATTCTATCGAAGGATTTCTTCATGATGAACTATCTGTATTTTATGAAGCCTTTCCAGATTTCAATGGTGATTTTGAAATTATTTTTGCTAATGATAACTGGGTTGCTGCTACAGGATTCGTTACCGGAACACATGAAGGAGACTGGCTGGGCATACCAGCTACAGGAAAACCTATGAAAATGCGCTATTCAGATATTTGGCTTATCAGGGAGGGAAAGCTTTCAGAGAACTGGGTAATGTTAGACCATTTGGGAGTTTTAAAACAAATAGGAATTGATCCATATAGTAACAATTTCTAATAAAAAAGAAGTTACTACTTTACAAAACTATGATGATTGCAAATTATTCCATTTCAAAATAAGTTGAATTTCATAAGGAAGTAATGCATTGAACTATGCATGGATAAGTTATATCTCTATATGTTTAGAAAAATCTTAGTTATGTTGCTTAAAATAATTTTTGTATTTTTCATTTAGCTACATACTTAATATAGGTACAAGAAAGGAGGTTAAATGATATAAAACTTACTAAACTCAATTAATAAATTAACTAATCATAATTTTAAAGGAGATAATATGACAAATAATCTTAAAACACTAATTTTGTTAATGGCATCTATGTTTTTGTTTGCAGTATCAGGTATAGCTGGAACTAAGGCATGCAATATTGACCCTCCTAAATCAGCTGTAGAAGTTAATGTTATCGGATGGTCTTTCGAAATCATGGATTTCTATGCTGATGAAATGAAGAAATGTGGTGAAGTTAAAAACATAGATGTAAATGTTCAACTTCAGGACTTTCAAGCAACTAAAGAGGCGTTTCGGCTTGCAAATGCAGGTGGTGGAGATTCCCCATTTGACATAATGCATGTAGCCAATACTGGTATCACAGAATTTGGTTTAATTGGTTGGTTCCTACCTCTTAACGATCTTATAGATAAGTACCGCGATGAGTATAATCTGGACGACATATCCGCTACAGGCTGGGAAGGTGCTACTATTGATGGCAAGATTTACGGGATTCCTGCCACCGCAAACACTTTGCATCTAGCTTACCGATCTGATCTTTTCAAGAAGTATGGCTTGAAGGTCCCAAAGAGCTACGATGAAGTTATTGAGGTATGTAAAGTCCTGCAGAAAGAGCCTAGTATTGATGTGCCTTTTACTCTTGATTTGTCGGCTGGTTGGGCCTGGGAAATTGAGTTTCTTGCATTCATAAGATCATATGGATCAGATTATCTGAATGCTGACAAGACTCCTTCATTTAATAATTCAAATGGTGTTGCTGCTGCAACTAAGATGAAAGAGGTTGTTGATGCCTGCATGGGTCCTCCAGGGCTTGCAATTGGTTATGAAGCCGCAGAAATAGCAATGAATACTGGTGCACAGGCTATGGTTCATATATGGGCATCAAATACTGTAAGTATGTTTGATCCTAAACAGTCTGAGTTCGCTGATGTGATCAAGTTCGCGCCAGCGGCTGCCCCAAAACCCGGTAGTAAACTTGGCGGGAGTGCTTGGCATGACTTCTATACTATCCCAGCTAGGACCACAAAAGACCATGATCTTCTTTTCCGCATTTTAATGGAATCTCTTGATCACGACAGTCAATTTGGAGCTGCAGATATGGGGATCGTAACTAGGACCTCGATCAAAAAGGGACTACCAAATCTACCCGCAGCAAAAGAAACAATTGCTAACGGAATAGGAATCTATGAGCCAAACCAAGCCGTACAGTTGGCACAGGCAGCTCTAGGCAATTGGATGCCGTTTATTGGTACGGGAGAAATGACCCCCAAAGCGGCACTGGACGCTGCTGCAAAGGAATATATTAAGGAAGCCAAAGCACAGGGGTTTTTAAATTGATAAAGTAAAAATACCCACAAAAATTCTAAGCAAATTATAAGGCCGTTTCTTAACTTCAAGTATGAGGCGGCCTTCCAACCTTTAAATTAATCAATGAAGTTTAAGTCATTTTTACAATTCACTGCACCAAGTAATATCGTGATGATAACTCTCATGATAATTCCTCTTGGTTTGGCTGTTTATATAGGATTTAACAGAGTAAGTTACAGCACTTTCAATAAACCTGTTTTTGTCGGTTTTTTGAATTATTTGGAGGTTTTACTTGACCCTTCATTCTGGGAAGCAGTTTTTTGGAATCTCCTGATAATTCTTGTCGTTGTTCCAGCACATATCGTTATAGCTTTCATTGCTGCATTAATTCTAGATCAAGTAACGGGTCGAATTCGTGGCATTTACCTCGCAGCAATGTTGTTACCCATGATTGTTGTACCAGTTATTGGAACGGTAGTTTTCAGACAGTTGTTTGATCCATCCGGGCTAATAGCTTGGTTTTTTCGGGTTGTTCTAGGTGAAAGGTTTCTCTTTAATGAGACTTCTATGAAAATATTAATCCTGATTCACTCAACTTGGATATCCACACCATTTGCACTTGTAATTTTCTTTGCCGGTCTACAAATGCTTCGACGTGATTTAATAGATTCAGCTTCTATAGATGGAGCAAACAGAATTCAGCAGGTCTGGTATGTAATTATACCTCAACTTCGCTCACTTTTCCTTTTGAATGCTATTTTTGCTGTTATGGATTTGCTTCGTCTTTTCGACAATGTATTTGTTCTAACCAGAATGAATCCGATCTTCCACTCTGACACAATGCAAACTTATCTATACAGAATTGCCATGACTGTTAAACGATTGGGAAAGGCTAATGCTGGTGCTGTATTAACAGTGGTTATAATCATAGTTGTTCTCATACCGCTTTTAATATACTTGTACCGAGAACAAGTAGAGGAACGGTAAAGTGCAAAAGATAAAAAATCCGATTGGCAGATTAATTATTCACATTACATTATGGGTTTTCATACTCTATAATAGTGTCCCCTTTTTTTGGACATTTCTGCAGTCGCTGAAAACAAAAAAACAGGCAAATTCCCGTACACCTCTATTCTGGTTTGAACCCACTTTAGAACATTATAGTGAGTTGTGGCTTGAAAGGGTTCCTGAAAACTTTGTGTTATTGGTATGTTTTATCATAGCAATTTTACTTGCACTATTTCTGTTTTCAATAATTGGCAAACATCTCTCAGTTTCTGCTTTTGTTATCAGATTTATTATTTTAGGGTCTATTATAATTATCCTTTTTTCAATTCCATTTTTCGTCGAAACTGCTGAATTCTATGATTATTTTGTTAACACCATGATAGTAGGTGCTGGCACCGTAATTATTTCAATCAGCATGGCAAGTCTCTCAGGATATGCACTTTCTCGTTATTTAGGAATTGCGGGTGTAGTTCTTATAATTTTGGCACTTGCATTTAGATCTCTTCCCCGGATGGCATTTGGGTTACCATATTTTTGGATGGGACAAATCAGTGGTTTGTATGATTCTAATTTTCTTGTAATAGTTGCCCTTGCTGCTGTAAATCAACCTTTTGCAATTTATATGTTGAGAAGTTTTTTTAAGGATATACCTCGAGAAATAGAAGAAGCTGCAATGGTAGATGGCGCATCTCGTTTTGAAGCCTTCATCCGTGTAATAGTCCCAATTATGTGGCCAGGAATTATTGCCACGTCTTTGTTTACATTGGTACTGGTATTTCATGAATTCTTACTCGTGAGGATTCTCACTTTGAAAAACTGGACTCTTGCTGTGGCAATGCAACAGTACCTTGGTGGTATAAGCGATTCTGGTTCCCTTCCGCTTAAATCGGCTGCAGCAGTTTCAGCAGCCTTGCCACTCCTTGTTATTATACTTTTTTATCAAAAGCATTTAATAAAAGGTATCACTACAGGATCAGTTAAAGGGTAATTTATATTATCAAGTAAAGAATAATCATTTTTTTAAAATAGGCTATAACACGTTAAAACATAAAATATTATGAGTAAACCAGATTATTATGACAATAACCTGGAAGCTAGGCCGCTCTCCAGAAAGCATATGCCAACCAACTATCATATTTCTTTGTCAGAGTATACAGGAAAGGGAACACCAGGTGAGAAAAGAATACCTGATGACTTTGGACCTAAACAGTCATTAAGAGGTTTTGAGGAAACTTATCAGAACATTATTGATTATATAGTTAGAATAACATTCAAAATCTGGGAGGAACGTGATGTTGAATACATCCTTGACACCTATTCTGAATCATCCAGAGTTTTTGATGATTATGGACTTCAATTAGGGAATCAAAAAATTGTTGATGATACGCACCACACAACCGGGGCGTTTTCAAATATAAAATTGATTGCAGATGAAATAATTTGGGCTGGTAATGACGATGTCGGGTTTCATACCTCGCATAGAACAATTATACGCGGGAAGAATGACGGTAGAAGCAATTATGGCCCTGCAACAAATAAAGATATTGATGTTCTTGTCATTGCTAACTGTGTCGCACTGGAGAATAGGATTTTTTTGGAACATGTATGCTACAACACTTCCAGTATGCTTCTTCAATTGGGAATGGATCTTGACAGTATGCTGCCAAAACTCGTGTCTACTGCACCGTCTGGCTGGCCAAGGGATCAAAAAACATGGAATGATTTGAGACTATCGGCAAGTCCTGAAATTCCGATTTGTGAAACTGATAAAATTGAAGGATTTGACATAGATCGTTTTTTGAGAAACTTTTTCGAAAAGATTTGGAACCAAAGGGATTACCGCAAATTATATGAGTTTTTTGATCATAATTTACATTTTGAAGGACCAACCAATAGGAAATTTAGTGGTCTGGAACATTATATTCATTTTATACGTTCTTTGATGACTTCGGGTTTGCTTTTCACCAGTATGAGGACTGTGTCAGGAGCGCGCTCAATAATCTCCGCTTCGATGTGCCTCACCATAGATTCTCGGTCCCCATATTCACCTTTCTTACCATACCCGTAGTACCTAGGAGCGTATACAGCCTCCTCAATGTGGAATCCGACCAACATATGATCAGCGTCACCCAGGAATGCTCCCTGCGCGTGGTAGTCAATCTGGTATCTCTGGAACCGCTCTTTGAAGGCCGGACTCATATTCATAAAAAGTTCCCGATCCTCACCCGCGACCTCCGGTGAAGGCACGGTGAAGTGATCATGAAAAGAACGGCTAAAGCCAGTCGTATTCGCGAGCCACTGTGAAATGCCCTCCGACAGTGTAGTCTTCCCAACATGCTCACACCCAGCCAATATCAATTTCATACAGCGTCCTCCCCTGTGACAATTCACGACAAGCGTACAGCGTCCTCCGCTGAGGGTCTAGACCAAATTAATGCATAGCTACCTGTGCCAGACATTGGGAGCAAAAGGGGGCGTGTCAGGAAGTGGGAGCGGTGGCTGATGTCTGGTTACTGGGGCTTATAGTGTGCAATGTGATACTAAGTACCGTTAGACCAGCTGGCAATCCACGACTCGGCGTCTGCGCCCTCTGGCAACTCGTTGAAGCAATAGTACATTGGTCTGGATTGGAATGCTGGTTCGAACATTTCGATGTCACTACTTAGCTTTGCGTCCAGTGGTTTGAACCTTTCCCACAGGATCCTAGATTCATCGAAGGAGAACCGGTCTGCGAAATCCGGTCCCCAGTTCAAGCTGATGTTATGGGATCCTGAGGCGCGGCGTTTTGTATCCTCCGTTGCAACGAAATCAGGATCTTTGAGAGC
>ERZ651768.2634-NODE-2634-length-12330-cov-2.421693_pt1 | contig 12330 bp, 9 predicted proteins | sample MGYA00514754_ERZ651768 | MGnify/ENA metagenome assembly ERZ651768 | reverse complement strand
GGCGGTGAATACGATCCATGCTCCCCAACGGTTATAATTTTCTGCGAACTGGGCAAACTTTTCATCGTAACCATACATAGCCATGAGTGGTTCGCCGAGAGCTTGCCAGAGACCGTAGCCGATAAGATATCCCAGTAGTCCACCTACGACGGAGGCTATAGTGCAAACCGTAGCAATCCAGAAGGCCCGCCGAGGCTTGGACAACACCATTGGTATTATCATGACGTCAGGTGGGATCGGAAATACTGAACTTTCAATAAGGGAGACCCCGGCAAGCACTCCCATTGCATGGCGGTGACCGGACATCGCCATGACGCGGTTATAAAGTCGACCCAGCAGATTCTTGGGAATACGTGTCTCGTCGCTGGTCGAATGATTGTGTTGCTCGGGCTGTTTCGGACTATTCATTTTATTATTGTTCTACGCTGTCTATTAGTCTGGTGCGAGCGAAAGGGTTTTCTTTTGGTTCAAAAAAAGACAGCTCGGAGGGCAAGATATTGAGTTATGTTTGCAATGATAAGCCATTAGGTTCTGCAGAAATGGGTGGCCACTAGGACTAATTCGATCGTGGTGTGGAGCATGTTGCGGCAACTCAATAGGACAGTGTCTGTGAACACGGGTGAAAGAGGTAAATATAAAATGCGCGCCCATACAGGAATCATCAGGTTTATGTTGTTGATATTTTTTATATCTGCAAGCGTAAATGCCTTTGCATTTGAAGAAGCGGATTTAAACCAACTCAAATCATCCAACCGTTGCCCACAATGTAATTTGCAGGGTGCGAACCTGAGCTGGATGGATTTACAGAGGGCTAATTTGATCCAGGCAGACTTAAGAGGAGCTCAATGCGTTCAAACTAACTTACGGAACGCGAATTTAACTGGGGCTAATTTACAGGGAGCCAACCTGTTGGCGGCCAGCTTGGAAGGGGCTGTACTGTATGGGGTCAATTTTGCAGCTTCGAACTTGAGGGCGGCCAACCTCCGAGGAACTGATTTGCGCAGGATTAACTTCCGCGCAGCCGTTCTGGTTGGTACTAACTTTGCTGGCGCCGACTTAACCGAGGCAGATTTGAGGGATGTCTGGTTGTATGATGCGGAATTGAGTGGCGCTAACTTAAGTAGAGCGGACCTCTCTACCGCTAAAGTAACATACCATGAACTTGATGACGGTATTCTCTGCAATACTTTGACTCTTTGGGGTGAGCTTAGTCTGGGATGCTCTGCATATTAATTTTCCCGTCATTCATTTTTCATAACACCGAAAATCGCTGAACTTGTAGTGGACGGATGAGGTTAATTTCTTATATATCCTTGTTAAACGTAGGCTTACTTTGGTGCTTTTCCTGATGCCCCTGTGGCGGAATTGGTAGACGCGGCAGACTCAAAATCTGTTGTCCTTTGGGACGTGGGAGTTCGAGTCTCCCTGGGGGCACCAAGCTTTTCCTGGATTGTGATATCCCATTGAATCAATGCTTTACAATTCCCTCGCTAGAGCCGTGTGTGACGCTTTCTCGAATTATGAGTTACAAAATATGTGACATTAGGCAACGTCATCATAGAGATTACGTGCTGCTAATTCTGTAACGTCAGTGATTTCAGATACTTATCGATCTACAAAGTCAAAATCTGTTCGTTTCCACCTACTTAGAAGACCCCCCCTGCACACGCACACGCACGGTTGTACTTTCTTTTCACACACTGGGGTCTAGCAACGGTTTAGCTGCATTTTGTGTTGTTTGTCACGGGTGATAACATCACTTGTGATTTGGAATAGATGCTTAGCCGGCCACCGCTGATTGACGCCCTAAATGAGCCAACTGAATTCCCATCAACGCGGTCTGCTAATGACCATTTTCGGTGTTTTGGTCCTGACGCCGGACGCCCTGATGTTGCGCCTTATTGAGGCTGATCTTTGGACAACCCTGTTCTGGCGCAGTTTGTTCATGACCGCCAGCTTATTCGCCATCAATGCCTGGATCGAACAGCGCAACCCACTTTATGCCCTACGTGATCTTTTCAAAGATGGTTTGTTCTGCGCCCTACTGTTCACGGGCAGCAACATATGTTTTGTCATTTCTATCACCCACACAATGGTTGCCAATACCCTTGTTATTCTGGCCGCAATGCCTTTTATGGCGGCAATTATGGCGATCGTTCTGATGCGCCAAATTTTGCCGCTGCGAACTTGGTTGACCATTCTGCTGGCCATTGCAGGTATCGTTATGGTGTTTTGGGGCCGTATCGGCAGTGGCGGCTTTTTTGGCGACGTAATGGCGGTGCTGGTAGCACTATTCATGGCGTCGGCCCTTGTCGCGATCAATCACAACCCCCGGATAAACTCCCTTGCAGCCATCGGATTAGGATCTTTTTTGGCGGGCGCCTTCGCCTTTTTTATGGGGGCCGAGCTAACCACGCCGTCCGGTACTGATTTTGCTATTCTTGCCCTGAATGGTGGTTTGATTTTACCCGTCGCGATGGGCCTAATCACCTATGGCCCGAAACTTATTTCGGCAGCCGAGGTCAGTCTGATCATGCTGCTGGAAACGGTATTGGGGCCCTTATGGGTGTGGTATGTACTGAGCGAACAACCACCAATGCAAACATTAATCGGTGGCAGTCTAGTCCTTGGGGCGATCATGGTGAATGCCTGGCTTGGGTTTCGCTCGGATCGGTAACAGCCTTTTCTGGCGCCTCTTTTCCCATTTCCATCATCGGAATAATAGCGGGACATCACAATTGTGCTTGCCACAACCGTGCAAGCGGCGACGGCAGCAACGATCTCCCTAACAACGAAATCAATTCGATCGGCTAATTTGCGTCCTCCGCTGGGGCAATATTAGGAATACCTTCCATCAACGAATCGGGTACCGTCTCAATCAACTCCCCAACACTAAACATACCGCCATCGGTGTGTTTGTAAATTGCGCGGGCCTCTTCACCAAAGTAATAGGTATGGATTTTTGAGCGTTCAGCATGAAACAGCTGGCCATTCACGTCCCGGCTTTCCTCAGCACATAGATAGGCGACCATTGGCGCGACAAATTCTGGGCCGGGCATGGCCATGCGGTTTTCATATTGCGCTTGCGTCAGCAGTCCTGCTTCCAAGCGCCGTTTCCAGCCCGCGATCACAGCGTCGTTGACAGTCATGCGTGTTGCCGCCAGGGGGCACATAGCATTGGCGGTAATGCCATAACGCCCTGCCTCCCGCGCGATGGTCCGGGTCAGACCGATGATTCCAGCCTTCGCAGCAGCATAGTTGCATTGCCCTACCGATCCCTTAAAAGCGTCGGAAGAAAAATTGACGATACGGCCATGGCGCTGGCCCCGCATCACTTTCACCGCGTGGGTGCACATGTTCCAATGGCCTTTCAGGTGCACCAGAATGACCTGATCAAAATCATCCTCGGTCATGTTCCAGATCATGCGCTCCCGGAGCATGCCGGCGACGTTGACCAGAAAATCAATCTTGCCAAAGGTATCGACGCATTGAGCCACCATGCGCCCGGCATTGTCGTACTCCGCGACGGAGTCAAAATTAGCGATAGAGTTACCCCCGGTCTCGGTGATAGCAGCAACTACTTCATCGGCGGGCCGCTCGTCGGTTTCCTCTCCGCCTCTCCCTACGCCCGGGTCATTGACAATTACATTTGCGCCTTCCTTGGCTAACAACAATGCAACTTCACGTCCGATACCCCGGCCGGCCCCAGTGACAATGCCAGCTCTACCTTGCAAATTCATGGCTAATCCTCCCAGTTCAATGTCTGAAAGAATTGTGCACGGATCTTTACCGGAGTTCAAAGTGATTGGGCGGTGGGTTCAACTGGTTGCCATGGCAACCCAAGTGCCAAAGGCATCGTTATTCCGCTGCCTGCGCGGAGGTCCTCTTGCCGCCCTGTGTCCTCTCCCGCTCCAATTTCCGGCGGTCGAAGAAAGCAGATGTACGCGCACCCAGCGCCAACAAGGACGGTGTGACGAATAGGGTCAGGACCGTAGCGAATGCCAGACCGAAAGCCACCGCCGTGGACAGTTGCACCCACCATTGTGTCGACGGTGCACCCACCGATATATCGCGGGCTACAAAGTCGATGTTGGTCTGGAATACCATTGGCAACAAACCGAAAATAGTAGTTACTGTTGTTAGCAACACCGGACGCAGTCGCTGGGCACCTGTACGGACCACTGCTTCCAAAGGCTCCATGCCACCCTTGACTAACCGGGAATAGGTATCGATTAGAACGATATTATTATTTACGACGACGCCGGCCAAGGCGATGACGCCGATGCCCGTCATTACGATACCAAATGCCTGGTTGGTAATGATCAATCCAGCCATCACACCGACGGTGGACATAATCACCGCCGTCAGGATCAAAAGGGCATGGTAGAAGCTATTGAACTGCGTGATGAGTATGATCGCCATGACAAACAGAGCGACGCCAAATGCTTTTATCAGGAACTGTTGCGCTTCTTTTTGGTCGCGGTCCGAACCCTTGAAGCGGACATCCACCTCCTGATCGAACGTCTGGCTCGCCATCCACTTACGAATTTCCTTGACCTTGTCATCGGATAGCAAACCTTTGGCCACACTAGCCTGCACCTTAATCACGCGCTGACCGTTTGTGCGCCGTACCAGACCCGACCGTTGCTGCGGCGAGCGGGTCACGAAGTTGGAGATGGGCACCTGGCCATGACTAGTTTGCACCCGCAACTGATCTAACTGTTGAAGATTGCGGTATTTCAAAGGGAATCGGATACGAATTTCCACCTCTTCATCCGCATCGTCAGGACGGTATTCGCCGACCTTAATGCCGTGGGTTACCAACTGTACCACTTTGCCTACCGTCAGGATATCGGCGTTGAACCGAGCCGCCTGGGAGCGGTCCACCTTTACCTGCCATTCAATCCCTGGCAGGGGTCGACTGTCTTCTACGTCCAGCAGGCCGCTCATGGTTTCCAACTTAGCTCGGATTTTGGCAACCACGGGATTAATCCGCTCTGGGAAGCGGGAGCGGATTTCAATTTGAATGTCCTTGCCGGTGGGGGGCCCCACGGCAGGTTCACGTGGCTCCACCCAGACACCCGCAAGATGGGCAGTCCGTTCCCGTACTTCCGCCATGATCTCTGCTGAGGCGCGCCGTTTGTCCCATTCCGCAAATTCAATAAAAATGGTGCCAATCACGTCCTGGGCTTGGTCTTCACCCTGGTACCGCCCACCGGTACGGGCATAAATTGTGCGTATACCCTTGACCGGCAACAACTCATTCTCCACCTCACGGACCAGGGCGTCCTTCTCTCGGCTCGACATGTTGCCTCGGGCATGCACGTGAATCAAACTCTGTTCGGGTTCCACGGCGGGAAAAAATTCAATGCCCTTGCCCACCTTTTGGTAAGCCATCTGAACACCCACTAATATGACAATGGCCAATAGCAGCACCAGGAGCGGCCGCCGGATCACGACCGACAGCACCCGCGCATAGGCCCCCGTAAAACCAGGTAATTGGCGCACATCTCCGTCTTCCGCCGCCGCCAAAGCAGCCAAAACCTTCGGGTTGGCCGAGCCCGCTTTGCCTATAAGGCCGCCCAGAGTTGGCACGAAAATTAAGGCCATCATCAATGATCCGGTTAGGGTGACGACCAGGGTAATAGGCAGGAATTTCATGAATTCGCCGACCACGCCGGGCCAAAATACCAAAGGCATGAAGGCGGCAAGCGTGGTCGCCGTGGAGGCGATGATGGGCCATGCCATGCGCTGGGCGGCAAGAATATATGCTTCACGCCGGGGCAAACCCTCGGCCAATTTCCGATCAGCGAATTCTGTGACGACTATCGCACCATCCACCAACATGCCAACCGCCAAAATCAGAGCGAAGAGCACCACGATATTGACAGTCAAGCCCATGGAATCCAGCACAAGAATGGCCAACAGGAACGAAGACGGTATGGCCAGACCTACCAGTCCCGCCGTGCGTAAACCCAGAGCAGCGACGACGACGATCATCACCAAGAGGATGGCGCTAAGAACGTTGTTCTGCAGATCATCCAACATGCGTCGAATGTCTTTTGATTCGTCTTGAATGAAGTTGACCTGTAAGCCGGCCGGCCAGTCCTTTGATCGGCCGCGTACAACATGGCGCACCTGGTCGATCGTCTCGATCACGTTCTCACCCAGGCGTTTCTTGATTTCCAGGGTCACACCATGCCGTGAGTTGATGCGGGCGAAGCTATCGGCATCCTTGAACGTGCGGCGCACGGTGGTCACGTCCCGCAAGGTGATAACCCCATCGCCAAACACCTTGATGGGTAAATCCAAGATGTCCTTGGCTGTTTCAAATAAGCCCGGCACCTTCAAGGGGAAACGCCCCTTGCCCGTATCCATGGGCCCCGCGCCGATCAGCTGATTATTGCGGGTAACGGCGCTGACCAGTTCCTTGTGGCTGATGCTGTAACTCTCTAGACGTAGAGGATCTACCAGCACCTCCAGCAATTCCTCGCGATCACCGGCGATATCCGCTTCCAGAACGCCAGGTAGCATTTCCAGCTCGCGCTGCAGATTACGGGCAATTTTCAGCAAAGTGCGTTCGGATACGTCACCTGCCAAGGTAACCACCAGCACCGGGAAAAGTCCTACGTTGACTTCGTGAGCCGCAGGCTCATCGGTTTCGTCCGGCAAGTCGGGTTTTACCAAGTCGATGGCCTCGCGAACGTCACGGAGAGCCTGGTCTGCATCGAACCCGGCATCGAATTCCAACAGGACCGAGGCATGACCAGTTTCCGCGCGGCTGCGCAATTCCTTGATACCTTCGATGGAGCGCAGTTCCTGCTCCATGGGCCGTACTAGCAGACGCTCAGCATCCTCAGGCGATATCCCTTCGTGACTCATTGAGACGTAGACGATGGGGATGTTGATATCCGGCTTGGATTCCTTTGGGATGGTCAGGAATGAAAAAGTACCCGCAATCAGCACCAGAACGAGGACCGACAGAACAGTGCGGGAATGATGAACCGCGACCGAAATAAGAGCGTTCATGACGCGGATAAATCAGCGGTCTTCGGGGCAGTTTTCGGCACCATCTTGGAATTGCCGTCGTTGTCTCCTCCGGCGGCGTTAGAGATGCGAACACGGTCACCTCGGCGAACATATTCCTGACCGACAACGATGAGTTCCGCTATATTCGGCAAGCCCGAGACCCAAACGCCGTCAGCGTCACTGTCGATTATTTTTACCGGATAAAATGCAACCTGATCGCCATTCTCGACGCAGCGAACGCCCACTGTTCCGTGATCGTCCAAGGTCAGGATCGCCGGAGTAATGAAATGGGCCAAGGACTGCTTGGTCGGGAAGTACAATTCAGCAGTGGTGCCGTGACGCAGTTTCCGGTTCAAGTTCGCCACTAGCAATTCGACCCGGTAAGTACGCGTGGCCTCATCCGCTATGGCGGAAATGTAATGAATACGACCTTCCACCCTCTGACCAGTCACTAGAGTTGCACTGCCTGGGCTATTCAGTTTCAGCCGACCGATATCAGTTTCGGCTGCCTGGGCCACCACCAGATAGAATTCTTCGTCCACCAACCGCGCAATGCCGCTGCCGGCCTCCACATAGGCTCCCTGCTCAACCTCGCGACTGTCAACAACGGCATCAAAGGGGGCTCGGATAATGGTTCGCGACAGGGCCACTTCCATCTGCTTAACCCCGGCCCTGGCAGAATCCAGTTTAGCCGCGGCAGCGGAAAACTGGGTTTCCGCACGGTAGCCCTTTTTTCGCAGCTTCTTGGCTGCTTCGTATTCAACCTCACGCTGGCGCACCAGAGCCTTAGCTTCGGCCATATGGGCTTTCCGGTCAGCTACGTCGATACGGACTAGTTCATCGCCACGTTTGACACGGCTGCCCTTTTTTACCGAAATTTTTGTGATCCGGCCCTTGATTTCGGACATCACCATGACCTTGCGCTTGGCTTCCGTGTGGCCGCGCACGGTGATCTTACTCCAGTGTTTCCGCGCTTGGGAGGATTTGGTGCGCACTGCGGTCAGGGCCGCCTGGCCCTGTTTCACTATACGTTCGGCTACGGATGTTGCCTGTTCGGGCTTTGCTTGATCACCGGCCGTTTTATCTGCCACTCCGTATTTGCCGCCGAATTCTCCGCTCAGCACCCAGCCCGCTGCAACAATGGCAATAATCACCGCCATGAAGACCGATTTTTTCATTATGGAATTCCCCTAGGTCGGGTCAATCGGCCACCTCGACGCGGTCGTTGTCAACCTGCGCCAGTAAAGCCTCACTTTCCACCAGGTATCTGTTTTCTTGCAAATAATTTGTAGCCGCCTCATAGAGGGCGCGCCCATAACCCGCGACAAATTGTTGCGCTGGCGTAGACCGCACTTCCCGGCTCTCCAGCTGGGCGACAAACTTACGGTGTTCATCGATACGCCTATCGATCATTTCGCCTACCCGTCCCGCTGGTAAAAGGTCTGAAAAAAGCATCGCCACCAAGAATTCCGAACGAACCCGATCCCGCCCCGGCATGTTATTAAACTCCGCCACCAGTTTTAGTCGCCCGTCTACCGTCAGGTTGTAGACCTTCTTGTCCGGGCGGTTAGCCTGGGCCTCGGTCTCGCAGTGTACGAGGCCGTCCTTTTGCAGCCGGTTTAACGCCGGGTAGATGGATCCGAACGAGGCGTCGTAAAAATGGCTGAAGGTATCTTCTAGCCTTTTCTTGATTTCATATCCCGATGCATCACCCAGACTCAACACGCCCAGGCACAACGTCCGCACATCCATCTGCAAAAAACTCCTCAATTTGACATTAAATTCCGATATGCCAATTCGATATATATGTGTCAAGAGTAACAGCCAGATAGTTTAACTATCTACGGAAGACAGGTAGAGAACGACACTTTTTATTCACAATAAATTTTCGAGATTAACTAATCTCAATTGTAATTATCGAGAATATTTCAATCTCCATATTTTTTCGGTGTTATTGGCCTGGTCTTATATGCCCAGCGACACTGACGTTCCGCCGTCTACGGGCAGGGCCGCGCCGGTAATGAATCCGGCGTCATCCGATGCCAAGAATAAGGCGGCATTAGCCACATCCCAGCCTGTACCCATCTTGCGGCCCAGAGGCACCTTGGCGCCCCGGTCTGCCGCGATTTCCTGACGGCTTTTGTTCAGAACCCGAACCCGAGTGTCCACGGCCATGGGTGTATCCATCAGACCCGGCAGAATGACATTGGCACGTATACCAAATTTGGCGTTTTGAATAGCCAACTGTTCCGTTAGCGCGATGACGGCTGATTTCGTAGTCTTGTAGGCCACCAGAGGATAGGCGGACCAAGCGGCGAGGGAGGAAATATTTGTGATCACGCCCTTGCCCTTTTCACGCATGCTGGGTAAGACATGTTTGCAGGCGAGTACCATTCCGCGCAGGTTGACAGCAACGCAATGATCGAACGCCTCGACCGTGATATCCGTAATTTCAGCATCTCCGCCGGCCAAGGAAATGCCCACGTTATTGTGCAAAATGTCGATCCGGCTGTGCTGACGCAAACATTTGTCGACCGCGACCTTTAACGACTCCTCGTCCTTAACGTCGGCCTCGACCGCCATCGCCTGCCCACCTTCACCGTGAATCATGGCGACTGTTTCCTCAGCAGAGACCACATCCCGGTCCACGGCTACGACCATGGCGCCCTCTCGGGCAAACAATAGAGACGTGGCCCTTCCATTACCCATGGTCTCTCCAGGGCTTTGACCGGCGCCCACCACCATTGCCACTCGATCCTGTAAACGCATAGTCGCATCCCATCAGTTATTGATCAGTTGTCCAGTAAAACGTTATGGCGGATTACGCGGGCAAAAAGAAGAATTTGCAATTAACCTTATTGCAAATTTTCGTGTGGCAATAAAAACGGTTGAATTGGTCATCGGAGCAAACAACCCTTGGCGGAATTGTTCTAACGGTGATTGCCAATCAATCTGCTTGATTATCTTATATTGCGGGTATTCCTTGTCCGGCACTTACCGGATTATGTTCTTGGTTACGTTAGAATGTTCCCATATCGCACAACCAAGACACCTATTTGGCTGAACCAGGGAAATTCGGCTAGCCTACACGTAACGCGCTACAGGGATGAAACTCATGACAAACGATCCAAATAAACAACCGGTGGTTCTTCTCGACGGTCTGACATTCCCCGAGGGACCCCGTTGGCACGACGGCCGGCTGTGGTTTTCCGATTTTTACGCTCATGAGGTTATCGCGGTGGATCTGCACGGGAACCGGGAACATATCATCGAAGTGCCAGGGCAGCCCTCTGGCCTTGGCTGGACCCCTAATGGCCAATTGTTAGTTGTCTCTATGACCGACCGACGCCTGCTGCGCCTGGACCCTGACGGTCTGACAGAAGTCGCAAATTTATCTGATTTCGCCAACTATCACTGCAACGATATGGTGGTAGATGGTGATGGCAGGGCCTATGTAGGTAACTTTGGATTTAACAGCCATGCTGGCGACCCGTTTCGGGCTGCGAATTTGATCCGTGTCGACCCGGATGGAACGGTCTCGGTCGCAGCAACTAATCTGGCGTTTCCAAATGGATCCGTCATCACGCCAGATGGCCAAACACTAATTGTGGGCGAGACCCGGGGCAATATTCTCACCGCCTGGGACAGAGCACCTGATGGTGGTTTGAGCAACCGCCGGATCTGGGCCTACCTAGACGGGAGCTTCCCGGACGGCATTTGCTTGGACGCAAAAGGCGCGGTCTGGGTAGCCGATCCACGCAACAAGGAAACCATCCGTGTTCTGGAAGGAGGCGAAATCACCGACCGGATATCCACTGGTAACCGTGGTTCGTTCGCCTGTATGCTGGGTGGGCCGGAACGGCGCACATTGTTCATCTGCACCTGTCTCCAATCCGGCCCCGACACGGCGGAACTACGGTCAGGGCGAATTGAAACCCTCGAGGTCAGTGTTCCAGGAGCTGGCTGGCCTTGAACCTCAAAGCCGCTCCTTGTTGCCAGGTTCGCTAGAGATGCCGGTGGTTTTATCGCTGACTTGACCGCCTGTCTCTTCGACTGCCGGCTGCATCTCGGCAAACCGCTGCTGGGCGCGATAACTGAAGGGGATAGACCCCAGATACAACACTCCTAGAATAGACAAGACAAACCAGGGATAACTGGCCAAGACCGCCGCTACAATGCCAACGACAACAAGTACGGGCAAGACCATCTCTCGCTTCACCCGAACCCGTTTGAAGGAATAGGTGGGAATACGGCTGATCATCATGAAAGCCACTGCCAAGAGCCACAGAGCCATGAGTGCCGGTTCCCGCAGAAAACCATCGCCAATCTGAAAACTGACGGTCAGTGGCAATAAAGCCGTGTAGGCGCCAGCCGGCGCGGCCATGCCAGTAAAAAATAAGTTGGCCCAAGCCGGCCGGTCAGGGTCCTCCAAGGCAGTGTTAAAACGGGCCAGACGCAGCGCGCAACAGGTGCTGTAGGCCAATCCAGCAACCCAGCCCACTCCGCCTAGGGCTTCCGTACTCCACATATAGACCACCAGGGCCGGTGCCACCCCGAAAGCTATGAAATCCGATAGAGAATCCAGTTCGGCGCCAAATTTCGTCGCGCCCTTTAACAGGCGTGCCATGCGGCCATCAAGACCATCCAGAATACCTGCGACGATAATGGCAGCGACCGCTAGCTCCCACCTCTCCTGCATGGCGAAACGAATGGCCGACATGCCGGCGCATAAAGCTAAGACCGTCAGGATATTCGGGATAAGACTGTTGACCGGTAATTCCCGAAGCCGCCGATTACGCCGCCGCAGACTCATCGAATTTCTCCCCGCCGCCGCGGTTCATCGCTGTTATAATCCGCCAATATGGTTTCACCTGCAACCGCCCTCTGGCCGACCGCCACGAGGGGCGCCATGCCGTCATCGAGATAAACATCAACACGGCTACCAAATCGGATAAGCCCGAACCGCTCGCCCGCCCGAACATGCTGCCCTTCATACAAGCCGCAGACAATACGACGCGCCACTAGGCCAGCGATCTGCACAAAGGCTACTTCCTGGCCACCGGATGTGGTCATGCGAACTGCCTGGCGTTCGTTATCGGTGGAGGCCTTGTCCAAAGAGGCATTCAAGAATTTTCCGGGACGATAATTAACGGCCGTAATCTCGCCGCCGATGGGAATTCTGTTCACATGCACATTGAAGATATTCATGAAGATTGCGATCCGTTGGCGGCGGACATCGCCCATGCCCAGTTCGGCGGGCGGCACAGCCATCTCTATGGATTGCACGGCCCCATCGGCGGG
>ERZ651768.2633-NODE-2633-length-12330-cov-12.704644_pt1 | contig 12330 bp, 9 predicted proteins | sample MGYA00514754_ERZ651768 | MGnify/ENA metagenome assembly ERZ651768 | reverse complement strand
AAAGTTGCTATAATTATCCCCTTCCACCATACTATAGATAAGGGATTTATAATTACCGGGTTTCCCATTTTAATTCTGAGTTATCAATGGAAATGAAAAATTTATTGCTGTTAATAAAATAATTGAACAGGTCATGAAAAGTATCAATTTCGATAAAATATTTATCCTAATTGAATTGTTCTTAGGCTGGAATTAGAATCGTCTCAATCGTTTTTTCAAAATAACGGCTTGTTCAACCAGGTTTGATACCAAATTATCATTAAGAGATTTTGAAAAAAGAGAGCTGGTGATCTTCTGGATATTTTGTTGCATTAATTTATAATTTTCTAATGCTGGAAGTTGGAGAGATAATTTTATATTCTCCCGGTCCCCTTCATCCCAATCTACTTCAAAATCATCGAACAGGCGCTGCACAAGGGTTATCTGGTCTTTTTGATTCATTCCCAAACTTTTGAGAGTAATAAAAAATTTTCCCATTGAGATTTGAAGGCCCGTAAGATAGCCTGACCTGGACAGGCTCTGTTGATATTCATACTCAAATTCAAGGTCTTTTTTAACCATTTTTAAGATTTCAAACACCTGGCGCATCCCTTTATGTTTGGGCGTGGGATCACTCCCATGCTTTGGAGACCCTATTTCAGGATCTTCCATAATATAATTGATCCGGAGAAATTGATTTTTTACTAATTCAGAATAATATGAACGCATCCTTTGAGTAACAGATGTTCGTTCTTTTTTAGATAATGTCATGAAATAGATTGTATCTTTCAAAGTGGATGCTACTTCATCAATAAGTTTATCACTTCTCTTCTGATTAGCATCCAATAAGGAAATTTGGATGTCACGATTATATTTTTGTAATGGACTATCAGGGTGATTCAAAGAAGAACGCAATTTCTCTAAATTTTGATTGTAAGATTGCTCGATCGCCTTCAAGATAGAATCAGGATCATACTTCTCGCGGAGTTGCTGTGTGGTCAATAAATTTTTCATACTAATCTAAATGTACCTTTAGTAGCCAATTGGAAGCAACGAAGCAAACCGTTTTACTTCAATAGCAGAATTTTCTGTGTTTTTATCTTAGTCCCGTAAACAAGTTTCGCGAAATACATACCAGAAGCGAATTGATCTGCATGCCACTGGATACGGTAAGATCCAGGAAGCATGGAACCATTGACCAGTGTTTCAACTTGGCGTCCCTGGATATCAAAGATATTTAGAGATATGGAGTGTATAACTTCTGTATTTGGGACATCAAACTGAAGGGTCGTGATTGGGTTAAATGGATTGGGATAAGCAGGATAAAGGGCAACCTTGGTTGGCAACGGAGTATAATTTATTTCAGCGGAACCTTTCTGTGCTATAGAATTTTTATCACTGGTTAGAATATAAAATAGAGTGATCTCTGAAGATTCTTCCATAGTCATACGAATAGTATCACGCTTCAGTAAACCTGTCCTGGCAAATTCCAAAATTGAAAAACCTTTTTCCGGAAAATGGTTGTTAATAAATAGCTCTCTTTCTTTCGATGGACGTTGAAAAAACTCAACCGGTGTAGTACCTGGGTCATATGATATATGGAACTGACCCGCAGTAATAGTGTCATCCAGAAAAATAAACAGGTCATTCTCATTTTGTACCATATTCAGATGTCGGCCTGCCTGAGATGTATCTTCAATGATTTGACCATAGGTTTGTTGATACCAGGACCACATACGAACAAAAGCCATCCCATCTTCGATATCAAATTTGCTATCCGGGTAGGATACAAAATGCGGTGCATCCCCTGTTACAGGGCCCAGCTCATAATTATAGTTCTTTAATTCCCAATTTTCCACCAGGTCCCAAAGATCGCTATAGTTGATGGCTGAATCCAGATCATAATCACCCAGAATTGGCGTTACATAGGTATAGGCAATATCCACAGTACTAAGCCCTGCCTCATCTTCCAGGTAAGAAAAGTTTACAGTAATAGAATCAAAACTGGTAAAGGGTGGATTCAGAATAATATCAAGAGAAGAATCCGAACGTGACGAATCAAAGTTCACTGAATCAGCCACAACTGCAGCAACAGTGAATTCCAATGAATCTACTTTTTCATTGAAGGAGAACGTGATCGGTGTGCTTTCCATTAAAACAATAAAGGAATCGATTGGTATTGAAATAGTATCAATACTTGGTGGCAAGATATCATTGAGTTGCAGCGTATCTGTATAACTGGGCGATGTAAATTGATTTCCAGATTCATCGAAAAGTGTAGTACCCTCGCTAGGTTCCAAAACAATCAACTCATTTCCATCCGGGGTATTATTGTATTCAAGATTAACTCGAACATTTGTTTCTCCACCGATTAAAAAATTACTGTCAGTCAGTGTTAAACTTGTGATGCTACAGGTATCAACATTGCTGCCATTGGATATAAGTATAATATTAATGTCACTGGTCTCTATCATCCCGGTGGCATCATCATTACCATACAGTTCTTCATCAAATATGAGATCAATATATGTGTTATCCAAAGCCAGTGCGGATGAATCCACTATTGGTGGAACATAATCTCTTATAGAAAATGATGCTTCAAAACTGAATTCGACTGTGTTTCCGTTTGCATCAGCCAATACAGCATTAAATGAAAAATATATATCCTGTTCACTTTCATATTCATCCAGTGGAACTACAATTAATGTAGGGGGACTCCCTTCCATTATAAGATCAAAGGGTATGTCTGTGCCTGAACTGTCTCCAGATCTCAATGTTACAAATTCTGCTAACTCTGAAAGGGTAGCCAATTCCCCAGTTTCTGGATTATATAAATCATCAGTAAAGGTCATGGATAACGAATCACCCTGGTCTACATCTACGGCACCATCCTCTGCATCGGCATCTCCACCAGGAGGTAACTGGTCAAAAAGAACAATCTGACCTGTGTTTTCAGATTCAGGAACCAAGACACCAGCTGAATTATATATTTGGGTCTCGCCAGATGGACGAATGAGTATTGTTTCAACACCTGATGGTAGATTATTAAAACTCAAATGAATTCGAATAGTTTCTTCACCACCCGATAATCCATTTCCCGCAGTATTGGACAGGTTAGTAATTGAGAGTTCAGTAGCATTCCCATCGTTGGGTGTTAAAGCAATATAAATATCAGAAATGTCAACTGCTTCTGTTTGTCCGGCATCACCAAACACACCTGATGAAAAAGTAACATCAACAAATTCATTGCTATCTGCCAACGATTGAGAAAGTATTAGAGCAGATGCATTAAAAACCAAGGTCGCTGTCGTACTGGATGGATGCATTGGATTCCCAGCCTGATCGTAGATTGATGAACCATCTGCTGGGGATAAGATAATTGTTTCTGTGCCAGATGGTGAACCATCAAGTTGTATAAATGCATGTATAGTTGTTTCTCCACCTGTTAAAAGAGCTCCTGTATAATTATTTAAACTTAAAATAGAAGCTGATTCACAATTCCCGCCATTGGATTCAAATGTATAGTTTAAATCTGATATCTCTATACCACCTGAACCACTACTTGTTGAATAAATACTTTCATTAAAAACTATAACAACGTATTCATTTGTTGATGCAAGATTGCTGGACTGGATTTGGGGCGGTGATTCGTCTGCCGTTTGAAATTGGATAGTATCATTGCCAAATAGATTGCCATTGGTATCTTCGATATTCGATAATAATATAATTTGTATATAAGAATATTCCGGAAGATCTTCATCCGGAAAAATATTGAAATTAGTATTATTGGATGTGGTAATTGTATAATCCAGGTTCTCACCTGTATTTGCATTTTTTAATAGAATAGAATTTTCAGAATTGGAATTATTAATATTGGTTTCATCAGCATTTTGTATTGGTTCAGAAAATTCCAAAGTTATATCTGAATAGGTTGCAATATTAATTGCTCCATCATCAGGATTTGATGAAACCAGAAATGGTGCTATTTGATCTGATAAGTTTTGGGTAATGGATGCACTTCGAAGTAACCCTATGCCGAAAGAATTAAAAATAGATGAATTAGTTTGGGTACGGATCGTCACCTGCTCCAGACCGGTTGATTCGCCTTGTACAGCAATAGCAAACCGCACCGTATCTTCACCGCCTTCAAGCGCACTACCTGAAGTGTTGGACATATAATCGATGTCTACACCGGTTGCTGTACCTCCATTTTGGTTGAAAGAAATTTCAAAATCAGAAGTTTCCAAAGCACCATTTCCAGTTGCTTCAGTATACATCCCTTCACTAAACCGGATTTCCAGATAACTGTCATCTTCTGCAATCGCTGAAGATACAATTGAAGGAAGAGTTCCAACTGCAACTGCATAATTCCCAATTTGCCCGCTATAGCCATCTAAAACAATATAATAGGTACCCGCTTCAAGACTAATACTATCAATAATACTTGCGTAATGCGGGGGATCAACACTTGCTTCGGGACAGAAATCAGGTGTCCCATCATCTGATTCAATAATTGAAACATCATTACCACAGGCATCCTTAATTGATACAATTGTATCAAAATTTGTTAGGGTATCGCACGTGTCAATATAGAGATTCCTTTGTGTAGACAATGTCAGTTCGTATGCATAATCAACTCCATGTGGATAATTCTGAAAACTCCAATCGTCTCCCATTGTTTCATCAAGAGTTGCTGCATGAAAAAAAGGTAATGCAGTAATCACGGAGTCTACACAGACACGTGAACCTAAACAAATATCATTGTTTCCATATACATCTGCATCCCAATAACCACTGCCTGAATTTGTAAGTGTGCCATCATTGCCGTTTCCAGTCAGATCCGTTATGGTTGCATCATTCCCATCGTTAAAATTCCAATAGCCTATCAGTCCAGGGCTGCCAATTGGAGAATTGCACATAACCGTCTGAAGTGTATTCTGGTCCAAGGCAGTATCCCATAAACGTACTTCATCAATACCGCCGCTAAAATAACCATCGGAACCTCCTGGATTATTATTACTCTTACCAATTTTCATTTCCACAGTTTCAATATATTCCCAATTGACGTTTCCACCTTCCGTATTAAAACTTGCCTGCTCTACGCCATTTTTAAAAATTTTTGCCTGTCCTGTTGCAGAATCATAGATCCCTGCAACATGTGTCCATACATCCTGATCAAGCGTTGTACCAGGCCAAACTCCCAGACCATCGCCATAGATATCATAGTCTCCCGTACCTACGCTCAAGATAAAGCGTAATTCATTTTCAAAATACAGTAGGGTAAAACCGGATTCTTCTGTTGGGCCACCCAGTCTGAAGTAGTGTACAATAGGGGCAAAGTCTGAGTAGTTTTGAAGTTCAGGATTAACCCAGCACTCAATAGTCATACCTGTTTCTGTTTGAAGAGATGAATTGCTGCCAATTGTTACAAAATCATTTTCTTGAAAGGTAAAACTTGAGTCCTGAGCCCGCAATTGTACAGTACCAAACAAAATTATAGTAATTAAGTAAAATCTATTCAACATTAATATAACCCGTTCCAAAATCTTTAATCCTTACAGAATCATTATTGGCATCACGAAGCCTGGTATTGGGCCCATACAATAATTCTGATTCGCCTGTAGACGTAGTTGAAAAGTAAACTGTAGCCAGGGACCAGGTACCTCCTTCATTCTGATCCGATTCCATATCCGGAAGGTAATAGATGAAAATATCCAGAACTCCTTGTTCATCCACCGTGACTTCCATTGGATTATTTTCTCCCGTGAAAAAAGGGCCGGGGATAACAGAATCAACTGTTACACTGCCCCAATCATATCTCACATCTAAATGAGCTGCTGCTGCAGGATCCAGTTTTAATCCGTAGAGTTCAACCGAAATTGGGGCACCAACTGTAGCGTTAATCTCTGGCGGGTGAAAAAAAAGTGCCGGAGGGTCTAAGTCCATGTTCTCAGGATCAAAAGGATTATCTAATTCATAACTGGCTTCTTCACATGAAAACAATAAGAATAAAACTAAACCAATGACTCGGAATATGGGTTTAAACTTATGGAAAATTAAAATTGAGCTGAACCTGGTTAACATCGGGTTTATACTCTAGATCGAAAAAATATTCACCATCAAAAAAATCATCATTGGGAGCCACAAGATATGCATGCACCATGTTTACAATCCAGATCGATAAGCCTACACTGCGTATATTATTCATGAATGCGTTATACCTGCGGGTATCAGCTGCATATTGAACAACTTTTGGGCGAAGTCCTATGAGTGTGTGGGGATCAGTCCCATCCTGGTATGCATTGTAATTTTTTTCAAACCCTCCCCAGGCCTTATTGTACTGGGTGTAAGCAATCAAGGCAGCCAGCCCCAGTGTGGCTTCTGTCCCCATGAACCCGTAGCCGGGATATTTTTTTTGCGCCCAGATCTGCCCGCTCCCAGGCAGTGCAGTAGACATCATGAGTGCTTTGATCTTACTGGGAATTGGCGGCAATTTGATCCATTCCCTTTTCCGTTTTATATCTTCAGTTATTGCCACCTGTGACGTATCTGTACCCACAGATAACGTATCCGGTACTGGAAGCCCACTTACATTGTAGGCCATTTTTTTCATTTCCAGCAACAGACTATCCGTGATACCACTGCTGTTCATGGCAAATTCATTAAGCGTGGTTTCCATATCAACTGAAAATAATCGACCCTTGATTAAAAATTCATCATCCCCTTTCTTCTGGATATTCCCAGCGATGACATAGTTCACATCCAGCCGCCTCCCAAGGTCTATAGCACATTCTTCACTCCAGCAGGCCCAGTAGTCTTTTTTTCGGGGATAAAATATATTGATTTCGTTGGTGATCCCGCGATCCTGCACATGGAAGATCTTCAAATCACGCACTGTTTTTCTGAATTCTTCTGTAAGGAACTCGGTGAGCGGATCAGATATAGCCCACCCTTCGAACCTGAGAACAGCTAAATGATTACCTGTTTTTAAGGAAACGGTCTTTGTGCTTTCTGTTGCCAGACAGAAACTCACGAGATGAATTATGATTATACCTCGGATCACGGACATCATTGATTTTGAAGGTTTGTTTTCCGCCCTTCCCGAAAACTTACATCACTCAAGGAAATTGTCAAAGGATGACGTTAAAACGAAAAAATTTAAAACTGACTCATGGGGTTGTCCTTGTACCACTGATCCAGATACATGGAAATCAATTGGTTGATGGATTTTTCTACATCCCGGTAGAGATTTTGTGAAGATGTCTGTCCCATAACTTCATGGGAAAATATCTTACTGGTCATGAGTTTTTTTGTGATGAGTGTGTCCGCCATAGAGCGGTAATACATGGATTCTGAAATACTGTAATTATATATGCTGAAAATGACCAGGAATGATGAAACTCTTTCTACCCTTGAATCAACTATATGAACATCCACTACCATTTTGGGCATCTGCTCTGCAACCATTTGAATATCATGTTCTAAAAACCGAAGCTCAATAAAACTTGAAACGCGTTTTTCCCAAACTTCATCTTCAAGCCCTTTAACATTCAGTTCCAAAGTTAACTCTTCAATGCCTTTAAGGTTGCCATTATACCATACGCTCTGTGCAGATACCATTGAAATGAAAAGAGCAGAATAGATCAGCTGTTTAACCATAATTCTTATTTATTTTAACAAAATAATTTTCTGTACTTGGCTATAAGACTCTGATTCAAGTTTAACAAAATAAACACCACTCGCTTTTGCAGATCCATTCCATTGAAGTTCCCTGTATCCAGAGGATAGTGTATTATTCAATAATTCTGTAACAAAACGGCCATTACTATCAAAAATAGCTATGCTCACAGGACCTGGTTTTGAGATATTGAAACGAATATTCGTGAAAGGATTGAACGGATTGGGATAGGCAGGAAAGAGTTTCATCCTGTCGGGGATGATATTGTTCTCCTGGATACTTAAATCTTCTCCAGCCAAGAGTACATCCAGGATATACAGCATATATTGAGTATCTACTTCATTATTTGCATAAACCAGTAGCCCATTCTGATCCACAATGAAATCCCTGGGGTAAGGGGAACCCTGGTTTGGAATGTAATATTCATCATAGATCACACCGCCAAAACCCCCTTGCCCTGTACCTCCGCTTGATTGATCCTGAAGAATGGGATAGGTGATGCCTGTTTCATCCACAAACTGGTCAATCTGCCCTTGATTTACAGATGTGATCCCTACAAGAATAACACTGTCTTGCGGATAGGCCTGCCAGATGGATGTCTCAAAATCCGATAACTCCGGAATGCAGACAGGTCATCCTGGGGCAAAAAATGCAATCACTACTATGTGGCCTAAATGGTCACTTAAGGTAAAATCACCTGAGCCATTGGCAGCGATGGGTAATGTAAAATCCGGTGCATCCAGTCCAACAATTCCACCTTCATAATTTCCTACTACTAAAACTTCGATTTCTGATTCATCCGGATCATTGGATGTGATCCGCATCACACCCGATGCATTTTGATTCGATTTTGTGTAAATGATCTGTGCGAGAGCTGTATCGCCAGGCTCAATATATTCAGGGAAATTCAGAGTATGGAAATCATTATGGTTCAGGAAAGGTGGAGAAAATCCCAGAGGGAATTGACCATTGTTTTCAACTAATAAATCAAAGGTATCACTTTCACCAGTTTCCAGAGCAGGGAAAGAAATATCCCAGGAACTGATATCCAGATCTGCATCTTCAATCTCACCAAAGGAGAATGTCTGCAAATGCTGCCACTCCGCAGAATATATCACACTGTCCCTGGCTCCAATGGCCATAGTCCGTTTACCTGTCCTTTTATATCCCACCAGTTCAAGGGTTTCGCCTGTCCATTCCAGTATCTTCACATCCAGCCAGTCAGAAACAGCAATTTTATTGCTATCAAACACTGCAATTTTATTGGCGAGCCCTTGAGTGTCAAATTGATCCAATAAAACCGGTTCATTTATATTTGAGATTTCATAAACAGAAATTCCGTGAGATCCTTCAGCGATAAAAAGTAAACTATCCTGAACTTCCAAATCCTTTACTGAACCTTGTGTTAAAAACGAGCTACCATCACAAGAATCAATGATACAACTGATCTCTTCAAGAATAACACCAAACTCACCGTTTCCGATTGCAATATGATTAGAATCCACAAATGCCACTGTCCATGCATTTTCACAAGATCTGGAATAATTCAATTCAGGATTGATTGGATCAGAAATATCATAGAACAAAACACCATCTTCATGTGCAGCAACTGCCAGCATGTCACCATAAATATCCGATCCTTCAAAAGAAGGATTGTTAATATTCGTTCCGGAGACCGATAACGAACCAATATGTTCTGGATTAGACGGGTCAGAAAAATTAATAATAGCTGAACCATCCTGTCGTGTCCTGCAAGTGAAATAGGCCACACTGTCAGCAGCAGAAACCCAAAGACCTGGCAAGGAACGGTTGCCCATGGGAACTTCAAAATTGGTGATCAATGTTGGGTCGGTTGGATTTGAGATATCATAAAAATCATATCCATCCAAATTGCCTGGAATAATCATGATATCCCCAATAATCTCTACATCCATGAGCTCCCTTGCAGGAGGGTTAAACCTGTTTTCAAGGGCCAAGTTTTTTGCAAAGCAAAGGAATGGAAGGAAAAGAAGGACTATTTTTTTCATGCTCTAACAGACTTTAATTTTCCAAAAACGAAAACCTTACTCCTTGACCATGGGAACAAACCGCACCGGAAGGATTTTTTCTTTCTTTACGATCCCATCCTTGTCCTTTTTGATCAACCATAAATACTGCATGAAAAGGTTTGCACCTACAGGAATAATCATTCTGCCATCATTCGCAAGTTGTTGAACCAGTTTTTCGGGAATCTCTTCCGGTGCAGCGGTGACTATGATCCGATCAAAAGGCGCTTGGTCAGGCCAGCCTTTGTATCCATCTCCTGTCCGGACTGTAATATTATCATAACCTGTTTTATTCAACACTTTTTCAGCACCTTCAGCCAGTTCAGGGATGATCTCAATGGTAAAAACATGGTTTGCCAATTCTGCCAAGATCGCAGCCTGGTAACCCGAACCCGTACCAATTTCTAAGACCTTTTGGTGTTTCTCAACTTGAAGCTGTTCTGTCATATAAGCCACAATATAGGGTTGGCTAATGGTTTGTTTATGTCCAATGGGCAGGGGTCGATCTGAATAGGCAAGATCACGATATTTCTCTGGTACAAACAATTCCCTTTTTACGGTTGAAACTGCCTTTAATACTGCCTGATCCTTAACACCTCGTCCTTTGATCTGGTCTTCTACCATTCTAACCCTACTATTATCAAAGCTGTCGGTGCTTTGAGCACAGCCCAGATTGAGTATAATGGCAATCAGAAACCATTTCATGTTCAATAATGGATGACCTATATACAATAATCTCTGGATATATACTAATAATTGATGGTCAATCCAAACCCTGCCCTTCCGGCCAGCGGATCAACGGAAGGATTCACAGAAAGCTTCAGCTGCTGTCCGTATTTATAGCGGACATGGTCGAGCTTTTCCTCAATTTTTCGAAAACACCAAAACCGATCATAAATAAACGTGGTTTTTTTCATAATAACTCCGTAGCTATTAATTTAGGTAAATCTACTTATCCAAGGGTGGATGGAGCAATGGAAGTAAGACAGGATTAAATCCAGTTGCCGCAATCCAGGTAATCAATAAGGATCTTATCGCTATAAAAACCTGAGCTTCGACCACGCTGGATCCAACGCATAGATAGATCAGGATTCAAAATAAATACAGCTGGCATTAATTGATCCGCCGTCTGAACCAACCCGTATTTTTCAGCGATGGCATACTGATCATTCGAGATGAATGGAAACGGGAATTCAGTAGATTTCTTCATGGCATGAATATCTCCAGGATCTCCAGGAGCCAGAACAAGAAAGGTAAGATTACACGTAGAAAATTCATGGAGCTTTTTTTTGATACGAACCAACTGCTCCCGGCAAACGGGACACTGGGCTGACTTCACTGTGATAATACAAACTGTTTTATTTCTAGCCAGTTTTTCCATTGGTATCAATTCTCCAGATAGACTGACAATTTCATGGGGAAAAACTGGATTTTCCTGTGCTACAATACAGGTAATGGCAATACTAAGGAAATAAAACCTCATTTTTCTTTATCCAGATAAGTTTTTTCCCCAAACTGCCTTATTAGCAGTGAACACAGAATTATTTTCATACTAAACGGGATATTCAACAAAGTTAAAATGGATTTTACTATACATATTGTCTCTTTTGCCAATTATGATAATCCATTCATGACTCGGGAAAACATAGCCAGTGTTTCCTCAATTTCTGCGGCATCTATACCACAATGGGTCACCAGGCGAAATCTTTTGGGGCTGATCTCAAAGAACTGAATACCGTTCTTTTTCATCAAAGAAACAAGTTCTACTCCATTAATATCACCACGTTCAAGTGTAAAATATACAATGTTGGTTGGAACAAATTCTGGATCACATTGCAGCCCATTAATCCTAGAAATCCCATCCGCCAGGGTCTTGGCATGCTTGTGGTCCAAAGCCAATCGTTCAACCATGGTATCCAATGCTTCAATACCTGCCGCAGCAAGGATTCCTGCTTGACGCATGCCGCCACCTAAAACCTTCCTTAGCCGTTTCACTCTATGAATAAAACCTTCTTCACCACACACAAGAGAACCAACGGGAGCAGAAAGTCCTTTCGATAAACAAAATGTGGTTGAATCTGCCGGCTTGCAGAGTTCTTTTACGGTGATTCCTAATGCTACGGATGCATTGAACAGTCTTGCCCCATCCACATGCACTAATAATTCATGTTCATTCGCAATAGTACGAACAGCATTTAAATAATCAATGGTCAAGGGGAACCCATAACAACGGTTATGGGTATTTTCAAGACAAATGAGCCGTGTTTTAGGAAAATGGACGTTATCTAAACGAATCGCATTTTTAATATCATTCAATGTCAGTGTACCATCATCCTGATTCTTTAATTGGTGAGAGTGAATACCGCCTAAAGATGATATTCCACCTGCTTCATAAAGAAATGTATGAGCCTGGTCACCTAAGATAACTTCATCACCTCTTTCACAATGGGCCAGGATTGCAGTAAGATTTGCCATTGTACCGCTTGGTACGAACAGGGCCGCCTCCTTGCCCGTATGTTCTGCTGATTTTTTTTCTAATTCGTGGATTGTGGGATCTTCATCCAATACATCATCACCTAATCTCGCATGCATTATAGAATCCATCATCGCAGGTGTAGGCAGGGTTAC
>ERZ651768.2631-NODE-2631-length-12335-cov-11.350547_pt1 | contig 12335 bp, 14 predicted proteins | sample MGYA00514754_ERZ651768 | MGnify/ENA metagenome assembly ERZ651768 | reverse complement strand
CCAAATCTATTAGCTGTACAGGCAAGGCTACGATTACCAACATGGGTGCGGAAATTGGCGCCACTTGTTCAATCTTTCCATATGATGAAAGAATGGAGCTTTACCTAAAGTCAACAGGTAGGAAGGAGATTGCCGAACTTGCAAACAAGTACAAGGAACATCTTGTAGGCGACTCGGAAATTGAAAAAGATCCCAGCAAATATTTTGATAAAATCATAGAGATTGATCTCTCAAAACTTGAACCACACATAGTGGGCCCGCACACTCCGGATCTTGCAAGACCAATATCCAAACTAGCTGATGATGTAAAGAACAACAACTATCTTGACAACATTTCCGTCGCACTGATTGGAAGCTGTACAAACTCATCATATGAGGATATGTCTAGAGCTGCAAGCCTGGCAAAGCAGGCACAATCAAAAGGAATCAAGGCAAAGATTCCGTTGCTTGTAACCCCTGGCTCGGAACAGATTAGGGCTACCATAGAAAGAGATGGACAGATTGACTCGCTGAAATCAATCGGCGCTACGGTTCTTGCAAATGCTTGTGGTCCTTGCATTGGACAGTGGCATAGGCCTGAACTTAAGCATGGAGAACAAAACACCATAGTTACATCATACAACCGCAATTTTCCTGGCAGAAACGACGGTAAGAGAGAAACAATGAATTTCATTGCAAGCCCAGAGTTGGTGATTGCTTTGGCATTGGGCGGAAATCTTTCCTTCAATCCATTGGATGATTCTCTTACTGCATCTGACGGAAAAACATTCAAGCTTGATGCGCCAGAAAATGCACCTGATGTTCCTGATAACGGGTTTGTAGATATTGAAGATGTGTACATAACACCATCAGAAAATCCTGACGCTGTACAGGTGTTAATTGATCCTAACAGTGAAAGATTGCAAAAGCTTGAACCGTTTACTGCTTGGGATGGTAAAGATTTGAATGATCTATGTGTGATGATTAAAGCAAAAGGAAAATGTACAACAGATCATATCTCGCCTGCAGGCCCTTGGTTAAGGCTTAGGGGACATTTGGATAAGTTAAGTGATAATTTGTTACTTGGTGCAGTAAATGCATTCAATGATGAAGTGGGTCAAGCCAAAAACATGCTTAGCAATGAGATTGAAAGTTGTGCACAGATTGCAAGGCAATACAAAAAACAAAACATCTCCTGGGTCATAGTTGGCGATGAGAACTACGGCGAGGGAAGCAGCCGTGAGCATGCAGCAATGACACCACGTTTTTTGGGCTGTACTGCTGTAATTGCAAAAAGCTTTGCGCGAATACATGAAACAAACCTCAAGAAGCAAGGAATACTTGCATTAACATTTGACAATCCTGATGACTATGAGAAAATTCACGAGGATGATCAGATCAGCATCAGCCAACTGGATGGACTTGCTCCTGGAAAGCCTGTCGAGTGTAACATACTGCATGCAGATAAGACATCTGAGAAAATCATGCTAAACCATTCCTATAATGACCTACAGCTAGAATGGTTCAAAGCTGGTTCTGCGATGAACTTTCTAAGAAAAAAACAAAATTAACGTGGGGCCGATCGGAATCGAACCGACGACCTACGGGTTACTTCGCAGCTCCAAACTCACATCATCTTTTCATCAGAGTTTGAACTTTAACCTCTGGAGCCCTTAGCGGTGAACTTCGTAGTCACTGTCGCCCTACCAGGCTAGGCTACGACCCCACGAAATTGGAATTGGCTGACCTGAATTTTAAGTTATTTTACCAAGATTTATTTGCTAAAATGTTGTTTTCACGAAAATGGTAAAGCCATTTGTTTTAGCTATATGTGCCATTCCAGTAATTTTTGCACTTCTTATTGTCATACCAATGCTTACTTCAACAGATATTCCCACATCAGCAATTAATCCTAGTGATAAGATACAAATCGAGTTTACCAAACACGATCTGAGAATAGTTTCCTTTGGTGTTACAGAAAAAGCAGTAGCAGACAGCACGCAACTATTGACTATAGAAAATGACGGAACAGTACAATATACAGAGATCAAGGATGGTGTCAACCAATCTCAAATCACAACCTCAATCAGTAATGAGCAGTTGCAAAAACTTACCGCGATGATCAAGGAGACCGGCTTTATGTCAATACCAAAGGAATCGTTTCCTATCAAAGATGGTGTGGAAAGCTATACCAAATTTACGATGAAAATTACATTAAATGATGCAAAGACTCAGATTTTTTGGCCCGAACAGGACGCCACTGAAAAGTTCATTCCCCCAATAGTAACAATGCTTGAATCCGAATTGGAAGGCATTATCAGCCAAATAATAGAATAATGGATATGGAAAATACTGAAGCCAGATTACGAGTCAGGATGAGTTCCAGTGATGCTCACTATGCTGGAAATCTAGTAGCTGGCGCGAAGATTCTTAGTCTGTTTGGTGACGTGGCTACAGAACTTACCATTCGTTATGATGGGGATGAAGGTCTGCTTCGTGCTTACGATCAGGTTGAGTTTCTTGTACCGGTTTACAGCGGTGACTTTATCGAAGCCACCGGAAGAATCATCAAAGTTGGCAATACGAGCAGGAAGATAACCTTCGAAGCTTACAAGGTGATTGCATCGATTCAAGGTGGTGTGCAAGCTAGCGCTTGTGAAGTACTTGACCCGCCGATTCTTGTCGCCAAGGCATCTGCCACGTGTGTTGTACCAAAAGAAAAGCAGAAGAAAAAGCTATGATGTTTTCAGATCGTGTAGACGCTGGTAATAGGCTTGCATTAAAGATGGCAGATATCATAGATGAGAACACAGTGGTTCTTGCAATTCCTAGGGGAGGCGTTGTCATAGGGCACCAGATTGCCAAGCGTTATGGTCTACAACTTGATGTGATAGTTTCCAAGAAGCTGACCCTGCCGGAAAATCCGGAGTTTGGAATTGGAGCAATTACGTATGATGGTGTCACCTATTTGCCAGATTCATATGCAGAATATTTTACCCAGTCCAGTCTACAAAACGAGATCTCGATCAAAAAGGCTGAGGTTGAAGAGAAGCAAAGGAAACTCAGAGGGAGTTCCGAATATAATTTAACAAACAAAAATGTAATCGTTGTAGATGACGGAATTGCTACAGGTTCAACGGTGCTGGTAGTTGCAAAATGGCTTGAGACAAAAACATCCCATGCCTCGATTGCCTCACCTGTTGTTGCGGCAGACATGTTTGAACTGTTAAAGCAGAAATTCCAGAATGTCTTTGCGGTGGAGACTCCCACTAATTTCATGTCAATTAGTAATTTTTACGCTGACTTCAAACAGGTTTCTGATGAAGAAGTGCTTGACATACTAAAAAAATACGCATAATTGCCAGCAATCATTAATTTTTATTACGTTCAGTCAATTATACAAACAATGTTTCACTGTAGGATGTGTAATACACCTTTTGAGGGATTTACTGACAAGAGCTTTTCATTTACTTGTGCCAATTGTGGGTTCAAAGAGAAATTTAGCGCTTCAGGTAAGCGTCTACAATAGCCAGATCTAGTTCTATATCAAGCAAGATATTGTGGGAAAGGAACAATTTAGTCGATAGTGTGACCTGCAAGGATACTGTGAAAAAATGGTTCCAGAGAAACTATAAGGAATGATCAAGTGATAATGGTATGGGTAAAATATTGGCTGGCAAGGCTTCTGATATTCCATCTGGTAAGATGATTATGGTGTCAACAGACGGAAAAGATATTCTGGTAACTAATGTTGATGGAAATTACTACGCAATGGACGATACATGCACGCATGCTGGTGCAAGCCTTTCTGAAGGATCGTTAGATGGCTCTACTCTTACATGTCCATGGCATGGTTCAACTTGGGACTGTAAAACAGGAAAACTAATTGCGTTTGGTACACAGCTCAAGGATTTGTCCTCATACAAAGTTACAGTTGAATCAGATAACGTCTTTGTAGAAGTATAAATCAAAAGCATAATGAAGTCCTGTAAAAATTGTAAAGAAATTCATCTTTATGAACAGGGATTAGTAAAGGTAAACTGTAAATGTCCATGTCATTTTTCTAATACAATAAGTGATTATGAATAACAATAATTATCCGCCAAAATCAACACGCAATTCCGGTAAATCAGATATGACACATACCAGGGAATGTACATACAGAAATAATCATAACTTTAGGCATGACAACTGTTTTTGTACATGTCACCCAAAGAATGAAAAGAAAAAAGGTAATCTAAAACCAGAGCTGAGAAAATATGATAATGAAACGAACTGAAGTGTGGTCATCCTAGAGCCTTTTTAGATTTAATCCACTTGTTCCAATATCTTTTATTTTCTAGGCAGTCGTTACATACGTAATATGTTTCGTATCTTATTCCTGAAACTTTTTCTACGGCCTCTCCAAGATTATAGGTAATCTCCCAGCTTGGTTCGTGGCAGTCACAACAACGGGAAGTTTTTTTTCCAGCCAAGTTGTTTCCATGCTGGATTTTTTCATTAGAAGACACAAAAAATATAGTGAATTCCTGATACTAAAGTTTGCCACTGTCTAGATGTCTAGCTTTGACAAGAACTCGAGGTTCTCAAAAATCTTGGACTTTAAGATTTTTCCTTGGTTTTTTCCCACAGCCTTTATCATATTCTTAAGCATACTCTCCATAAGATTAATCGAGGCCAGCTTGAGTCCTTTGATGTCTTTAACGTGCTTTTTTGGCAGTTTCTTCTTTTCCTCTAAAATAGAAGTTAAAAGATAAACATGTTTTATCCTATAAAACAACTCAACTGCGTCATTTAGAACTTCTTTTCCTTTTTTGCTTGTTGAGTACTTTAGGGGTTTTAGATTTTGGATTAGAAAAACAGGCTTTGATTTTTTTAATTTTGGTAGCAAGTCAGTTTCAAAATGATCGTTGTATGAACGAAGTTGTGAGTATAAGAAATCTATCTCCTCATTCATATCATTAGGAATGTTGTTTTTCATAGACAACTGGGTGAAGGTCTTGAGCAATTTTAGTTACACCTGCAAGTGGAAAAACCAAACGTTTGTGTGCTAGTATTAAAATAAGGGTTTGGAAGTCATACTCAGATATGACTACCAAGAAACCATCAGGTCGTTCTCATGGATTTAAACACAAGTCTAGATCTATTATGACAAAGAATGCTCCTAGAGGTGTTTCATTCCTGCTTCGTGAGTATCACGAGGGAGATAAAGCGGTAGTGATTATTGATCCTAGACAACATAAGGGATTACCACATAGACGATATCATGGTAAAGTAGGTACCATAAATAAGGTAGGTAGGCGTAGCGTGATTCTTGATGTTAAACTTGGTAATAAGATGAAAACCTTAATCACAAGATTTGATCATATCAAACCCTTTGGTGTTAATTAATGGAAGAAGTAGTAAAGAAACGAATGCTGTCAATACCAGAAGTTAAGGAGATATTATCAAAGCGTGACGTTGAATCAATGGATCAGATTCAGCGTTGGACATATGATTACGTATCAAAATTTGCCAAGATTGAACCTAAAGCTGCAAAGAAAATGAAACTGGCTCTAATTAATCAATGTGATTTAACTGAAGAGGAAGCGGTCGAAATTGTAAATATTCTACCAAAGTCATTACCAGAATTACGTTCATTCACTTTTGGATGGAAAAAACTAATTCTCTCAGAAACACTGGAAAAGATCCTCAAAATAATTGACGAGAATTCATAAATTTTAGGTGTTTAATTTTGGAGATGGGACATACCCAGATAAGAAAGTATGAGGAATACGCATACGTTTTAGATTCTAAATCACGTTTTAAATCAACAACAGTTCGTGGAAGGACAGGAATAATTGTAATCGGAATAGGAGAAGAAAGGCTCACACTACTAGAAATATTGGGAATAGAAAATTCAACATTTGATGCTGGTGAGAGAATATACATTGGGAAAGAAGGAAGAACTAAAGTTCAGTCTGTGTTGGGCAAAATGGATTACGTAAAAATTTCCGATTCTGCAAAAAATGAAATTCCCAGAATTGTTGAATCAATTGTAACAAAAAATGAAAAAAAATTTGTAGATTACATAAACATCGCACAACCTCTTACGCCAAGAATTCACGCACTTGAGTTGATCCCTGGTATTGGCAAAACATACATGACTGTTATAATAAAAGAAAGAGAAAAAGAACCATTTGAAAGTTTTCATGATATAGAAAAACGGACGGGCTTGAAAGAACCAATAAAACACTTGTCACAAAGAATAATTGAAGAGATTTCAGGGGAAACAAGAATGAATCTCTTTGTTAAACGATGAACAAACGTAAAAATCTGGGACAGCATTTTCTGAAATCAAAAACAATTGCAAAAGCTATTGTTTCCAGTGCCAAGATTACAAGAAATGATGTAGTCCTTGAGATAGGAACTGGCCATGGAATTTTAATTCCATATCTATGCAAAAATGCAAAACAAGTTTTTTCAATAGAAAATGATCAAGATTTGTATCTTTCAACGAAATCTAATTTTCATGATTATCCAAACCTAGTTTTAGAATATGGAGATGGCTTTGATTCTGACCATAGTTTTTCTATTTTTGTTTCAAATCTTCCTTATTCAAAAAGTAGGCTTGCTCTAGAATGGTTATTGCAAAAAAAATTTTCACGAGCAGTTATAATGGTACAAAAGGAGTTTGCTGAGAAATTGAGCTCAGACGAAAAACATAAGGCAGTATCAGTCTTAGCAAATTATGGTTTTAGGATAAAGTTTTTGATGAATGTTAAAAAATCAAATTTTTCTCCAGCCCCAAAAGTAGATTCTGTTGTAATTCTTTTGGAGCAAAAGAAGCTAATATCGAAGGTGTTGATTTCTACCGTTAACAGGGTTTTTTCATATAGACGTAAAACTTTGCAAAATATTTTAAAACAATTCGGTCTAAATTCAACTTCTAAAAAGCGTCTTGATGAATTGTCAGGAGATGAAATTATAAAAATTGCACAAAAAATTGTCAGAATCTGAGCCTTATCCTCCCTCTGAGGATACATTCTTTTTAGCTGATTATATTAAAAATGAAAAAGGTGAATGCGCATTAGATATTGGTACGGGGTCTGGTTATCTGGCGGCTCTTTTAGAGAAATCATTTTCCTTAGTTGTAGCCACAGATCTGGTTTTCAATGTTTTAAAAAAACATGAATATTTTACGACCAATAATGTTTGTTGTAATGGTGCAGATGCCATAAACCAACAGTTTGATCTTGTTATTTGTAATATGCCATACCTAAATACAGATGATGTGTCAGATGTCAGAACAGATGGTGGCAAAGATGGATTGGAAATCCCGATTAAAATAATTGATTCAGCTAAATCACGGATTAAACTTGGCGGTAAATTCATCTATGTTACATCATCACTGTCTGATTTTAAAAAATTGATTTCCTATACAAAACTAGAAGGATTTGATGTAAGCATTCTTGCAAAAAAGAAACTATTCTTTGAAGAATTAATACTTGTTAAGGCTGTTAAGTTACTTCCGTAGTTTTTCTTTTGCAATGGCAGATATTGCATCAGCCATCTGAGTTGTAGTAGCATTACCACCAATATCATATGTGACATATTTTCCCTCATTGATTACATCATCTGTTGCAGCAAACACTGCATTTCTTATCTCAGGCTCACCTAGATATTCAGCCATCCACGCCCCTGATAAGACTGATGCAGTTGGGTTTACCTTGTCCATTCCTTTGTATTTTGGAGCACTGCCATGTGCTGGCTCAAACATTGCATAATTGTCTCCCATGTTTGCAGAGTACACATTTCCAATGGAACCAATACTGCCTGATGCACACTCCGAAATAATATCCATAAACAAGTTTGTGCTAATTAAAACAGAATTGTTGAATCTCTCTGGATTTTTAACCAGTTGCTGTGTCATATTATCAATGTAATACTCTTCGATCTCGATTTCAGGATTCTCTCTTGCAGCGCGTTCTACTTCTCCCCAGAAAATTCCATCAGTTCTCTTTAGGATATTTCTTTTTGTAATTGCTGTAACTTTGGATAAATTGTTCTTTTTAGCCCAATCAAAAGCAGCATCAACAATTCTTTTGCAACCTTTTCTTGTAGTTTTTCTAATTGCAATTGCAGAGTCATCAGATAGATTAAATTCAATTCCTGCATAGAGTCCCTCAGTTGCTTCTCTAAAGCATATAAAGTCTAATTTTTTATCTGGTGATAATCTGTCGTATGTCTTAATTGGTCTTACATTTGCATACAGCTCAAATTTTTGTCTGGTCGAAACTGCAACACTTCTTGGTGCATCTGGAGAAGGGATTGTAGTTGTCGGTCCTTTATAACAGGCATCGCTTTCATCCATAATTTTTTGAGTTTCCTCAGGAATGTATGTCTGACCACCATGTTTTTCCCACTGTTCAGAACCTGCTTCACATAAAACTAGTTCAATTTGAGTATTGCATTCCTTTAAGACATGAAGCATTGCATTAACAAGCTCAGGTCCTGTTCCATCACCCTTGATGACTGCTGCTTTTTTTGTCATGTAATGGTTCTAATTTTTAATTATTTATTGATACTCTTTTTGTCCAAATTTTAGATATTTTGATGATCTAAAGCCATCTTTATTATAGATTACATGACCTAAAAGGAACAAATGAAAAACGTTCTATATTTTTTATTTTTCCATTTTGAATAGACCGACTTTATGAATACGTCTTATTCCGCTTTTTACTTCCTCGGTTTGTTGAAGGGTAGAATTCATTGAGTCAAAATCAAATGTGTCAATCATTTTACTTTTGTTAAAACCAAGTCTTTTACCAATATCAATTAAACATGAGGGTGTAGGTACCCACCAATTTGTAGTATCACCAGGAGTTAGTGAACCCTCAGGATAGTAATACATGGCAGGTTCCTTTGAATCAATTATGTGGCTAGACATTAGTAACATTTCATGTGTAATATTAGCAAGTGTTTTGAATACCATAACAGGATTTGGTAAATGATACAAAACACCAAACAATAGTATAATATCAAATTTTTCTTTTATTTCATTCATCGTACTAATTTTTTGTTTTAAATCTGCAAACCCAAGATTAGATTCATCAATAATTAATTTTCGAAATTCTACCTTTGAGTCCAAAATCTTATGTGCCGCGCTAAAACCAGGAAATTCTGTCCAATCAACCGCTACGACTTTCTTAGCTCCTCTGCTTTCACATAAGAAACTGTAAAATCCATCAGCAGTGCCAATATCTAACACCGTTTTGTTCTTGAGATTTTCAGGTATGAGACTACTAACCCACATCTGATATTGTAAACTGGTTATTGTACCAGGTGCATATACATTACCAAATCTAAAAGAATGATACCAAGTAAAAACATTATTTGTTTGTTCTGGAACCGACGCTATGATTTTCTTAATTTCATCATCAGAATAATCACTTTTGAATTTTGGTGCTGATTGTATAATACGATATTCATCAGAATCTAGGAGTGATTTTTCAACATCACTCAGTGTTTTAGTACCAGATGTGAGTTGTTTTGTATAAAATTCAAGCCCACTTTTATCAGGTGTTCTACCAAGAATTTTTTTATATAATTGACTAATTTTTATTTCGGCTAGCCCTTCTTCCATCAAGACACAAGTTTTATGAAGGGATTTTAATCTTTTTTGATTTTGCTTTGTTACTATCATGGTATTTGAGTGATAATACTAGCCAAAAATAATTTAAAACCTTTAACCCCTCCTAATTTTAAAAAGTATACTGTACAGGAAGATTAATCATCTTTTTTCCAGTAATTAATTATTAGTACCTTGAAATTTCTTAATTTATCGAATTTATGTCACATTAAAATATGTAGATTAGGTTTTTAAAATATGGAAATAGTTCAATTATCTGATATTCACGTGGGTTCACAATTTCGTGAAGAAGTTTTTGAAAAAGTTATTGATGAAATAAATTTATTGAAACCAGAAGCTGTTGTAATCACGGGAGATCTTACCAACGAAGGATTAGTTGAGCAGTATGAAAAATGTAAAAAAATGATTTCACAAATTAACGTTGAGAAAATAATTGCAATCAGTGGTAACCATGATTATAGAAATACAGGATATTTATTATTCAAGAATTATTTTCCATTTAAAACTGAAAATGATTTGGGCAATGATGTAATATTAATAACTCTCAATTCCACTAGACCAGATCGTGATGATGGTGAGGTTGGTCATAAGCAAACTCTTTGGCTTGAACGTACATTGAAAAAATATGAAAATAAGTTTAAGATAGTGGCTATGCATCATCATCTGATTGGAATTCCAGATACTGGTTCTGACAGATTAACAGTCATTGATGCAGGAGATGTGTTACGTACCGTTTTAGATTCTAATGTGAATCTTGTTTTATGTGGGCATAAACACAGACCTTGGCTTTGGGATTTTAATACATTGTCTATTGCAAACGCTGGAACTACTTCATCAGAAAGAGTTCGCGGATTCTTTGAAAATTCATATAATATTGTAAATATTGAAAATGGAACTTTTCGTGTTGATTTAAAAATTGTTGGTGGTAAAAGAACACCGTTACGGGATATTGTAAAAGAACCTATACCAGGATTTAGTGAAAATTGAACCTGTATTGTAATTTATTTATCTAATCAAACTTTAGAAAAAACATCTTAGGCGTCTTAGCAAAATGCTATTCTATTTCACGTTATACTAATTAACCAAATTAAATTAGCAACCAATAGCGGGGATCGCCTAGCCTGGTAGGGCGTGGGATTGCTAATTCCATGTTCGCAAGAACACGGGGGTTCGAATCCCCCTCCCCGCGCCTTTTACAAGTAAACTTAAAAATGCCGAACTTATCCATTTTTTGATGACACGCCGAAAAACACAAAAAATTATTAAAACTGGCCCAAAAAATGTGACCACTGGTATGTGTCCTGAATGTAAAACTATAGGTAGAATATTCATCATCGGTTCAGTAGGAAATGAGAGAGCAAAATGTCCTGCCTGCAATCAGATTTTTGACTTGTAGTATATTTGATTTGCAAATTAACCCATAACTTTTTAAGTTCTTTTTCTTTTTTTTAGATGAGATGAGTTCAAACGAAGCTGAGACAATTTATGAAAGAGTAGCAAAACTAGAGGATGAGGTTGCTTCACTTAGAAATGAACTGGATATTCTAAAAAATGCTTTGAAAAATAAATTAGCTCGGCAACAAATTAAAATGATAAAGAAGGGCGATGATGTGTCTTCTCTATTCGATTAGATTTTTTCTCTTACGTTTTTAATTAACTCCAAAATAAAATCTGCATCATCTGCTTCTGGTTCTAATTCCAGATATTTATTTAGTAAAGGCAAAGCTTCATCATAATTCAAAAGCCGTTCTTGTAATATGCCCTTATCCCGTATCTCTTCAGGAGACTCCGGTCGCATTCCTAAAATCATATTGGTGCATCTCATAGCTTTATCATATGCATACGACTGTGTGTATGCATTTTTCAAATTTCTTAATAATCGAGTTAAAATTTGCTCGGTAGTTGCTTTATTCAAATATTCAGGAATTAATTCAACACTATCTCCAAAGCTTCTATACAAAATTTCTTCTAAATCATCATGTGAAAGTAACCTTCCCTGATAAAATGGGTCTAAAATTATTTCATCATCAAGTTTAACAATCACATGTCCTGGAAACCCAACAATTCTTAAATCAAGTCCAACGTAGCTAGCAATTTTAGCGTATATAATAGAAAGTGTGATTGGAATGCCAGTTTTTTTATCAAGAACTAAATTTAAAAAATTATTTCCAGGATCGTAATAGTCATCATCATCTCCGTCGAAACCATATTCTTCAAAAAAATGCTCATTAAGCATAGAGATGAGATACGTTGGATTTTTTTTATTACCTATTTTTAATTTCAAAGAATTGCCAATTTCATCTATTTTCCTAACATATTTTGAAATATCCAGTTCTGGATACTCCAAGATTTGTGCCAACTTTAGAGATTTTTCAATTAAATTGTGATTTGGATTTTTAGAAAAAGCGATCCATTCAAGAACGAAAGGCTCAAATTTTTCTACCGACATTATATTTAGTGTTACTTGATTCTATTTAGATATAATTGTGGATCTTTTAACTCTCGTGTGTTAGGTGGATTTGTTTCAAGTTTGATAAATGTGTCCTTCCCAAAGGTTTCAAATATTTTTTCTGTAAATTCTTTTCCAATACTCTTCTTCACACTGTACGCAGAATAATCAGTACCAATGAATGTGGATAGATAATTTTGAAAATCTGGATCATTTTTTAGTATATTTTGAACTACAAACTCTGCCATGCCCTCCATTGTTGTAAACACTGCATGT
>ERZ651768.2629-NODE-2629-length-12339-cov-12.973577_pt1 | contig 12339 bp, 13 predicted proteins | sample MGYA00514754_ERZ651768 | MGnify/ENA metagenome assembly ERZ651768 | reverse complement strand
GAAGAATGCAACCAATAGAAGAGCTCTTTTTCGTAAGTAAAAATCAGAAGGAAGCCGACGATGGCGAACGGAGCGAACGCCATGGTGCTTAACTCAGCTAACCGAAAGAATGGTTTCGCCCATTGGGCATAAACCAATCGACAGATCGCGCAAAATACAACCCCGACTTGACTGACCCCCATCAGGAAAAGAAACGAGACGATCAGTATGGCGTTGTCTGGTCCGGTAACGGATGCGGTTGAGCCGTATATGGGGCTTGTGAAGCCCAGCAAAGCTAGGAGGCTGACGATCGTCTTCATCGTATTGTGCTTGTGAGCGTTAGACTGCATTCGACCGTTCATTGTTCACCAAACTGAGTTTTCACGTAGTTGATGACGTGCCAACGTTCCTCGGGGCTTAGCGCGTCGCGATAGAGCGGCATAAGCCCACGTCCGCGCGTCAGCGTGAAGAACAATTGGCCGTCGGCCTGATCTTGCGTGTAGGCATCATTGAGATCCACGGGCGCTTTGGTCGCGAATTTCTGACCAACAGTACCGTCTCCGACCCCGGTCTTACCGTGACAGACACGGCAATTGATTTCATACAAGTTGCTCCCGATTTGGATCGAACCGTCGCTTATCGGGACGGGATTTGTGAGCGCGACCGCATCCTCTTTAGCTGCAAACATACCGTCCTCAGTCGTCGGTGCCGGTACGGTCTCGCCGCCGGTAACGGGAACCGATCCAGGGCCGGGATCACCGGGCGATGCGGACTCTTGGGCTTTGACGGATGGTTGATCGACCATGTCCTTGTCCCATGGGAACGTCCAGCCGCTTGGCGCGTAACCGACAAGCAAGGCGATAAGGCACCCTCGACGAAGTAGTCGAACCAGCCGGGATCTACTTTGCTGATTCATCAGCTTACTTCCTCCGTACCGTCGCGGATTGCCTCGGCTCCGGCTTCACGGAGAATCGTTTCTGCTCGTTGAACGTCGTCGACCCCGCAGCCAATCGAGACGGCAAATTTATCGACGGCGGCCTCGGGCACGTACGGGCGGTTTTCGTCTTGCTTCCAAAACGAAGTCCAGAGTCCGTTCGGTAGCCGCGCGCTAACAAAAAAGCCAATCACCGTGAAAACAATGCCGAAGAGGATCGTTAATTCGTAGGTAATGATGAGGTAGGGCGGAAACGTGATGATGGGGCGGCCGCCTACAGGGTGGGCATAGAGCACGGCCGTGATGGCCGCCAATAGAAAACCAGAAACTCCCCCAACGATTGCCCCGAAAAGCGAGAAGCGCTTGATCACCGATCTTTTCTCACCGAGGACCTCTTCAACGCCCTCAATGGGCACCGGCGACATGAGTTCTGGGGTACCTAGATCGGCGCTTTGAATCGATCCGGCCGCTGACAGCGCGGATTCTGGATCCCCAAACAATCCGACGACGAAGTGTGTCATGCGAGACTTCCTCCGGAGGCGGCAGCGGGAATCTTCTTGGGTGTGTCCATGGTCTCTTTGACTTCATACATCGATACGCTCGGGAAGATCTTCACGAACAACAAAAATAGGGTGGTAAACAACGCCAATGTGCCAACCAAGATGGATATTTCAACCGCGCTAGGGACATACAGACCCCAGGCATCGGGTAAGTACTGGCGTGACAAAGAGGTCGCGACGATGAGGAAGCGTTCGGTGTACATGCCGATGTTGATGGCAATAGAGAGGAAAAGCATGGGCACGAACGAGGTGCGAAACCGCTTAAATGCGCAAAGCAACGGTAAAACGGCGCAAAACGTGATCATCTCCCAATAAAGCGGCGCATAAAACCCAAAGAGACGGTAACGCAGTGCTTCGGTCTCTCCCGACGCACCGCTATAGAAGCCGGTGAATACCTCGACGAGGTTGATATACGACCAGAGTAAGGACAAGACCAGTAACAATTTGCCGAGATTGTCGAAATGAAGTTCGGTGATGTACTCCCCGAAATCCATGAATTTCCTTAACACGAACATCACCGTCACGATGCCGGCTGTTCCGGAATAGATCGCTCCCACAACAAAGTACGGGGCGAAGATCGTTTGGTGTAACGCCGGCACGATCGACATCGCGAAGTCCCAGGAGACGATACTGTGGACCGAGACGGCGAGTGGAATGATCAGAACCGCAAGAAACGTATAAGCCCAGTGGAGACGATGCCATTCCGTGTCGGTACCACGCCAACCGAGCGAGAGCAAAGAATACATGGTGTTCCGCCAACCTCGTGTTCGGTCTCGAACCGCGGCAAAATCGGGGATAGATCCCATGTAGATGAAGACCGTGCTGCCTGTGATGTAGGTGGTAATCGCCATGACATCGAACAACAACGGCGAGCGAAAATTTGGCCACATTTCCATCTGGTTGGGGTAAGGGAGGGTCCAATGAATGAACCAGGGTCTGCCAACATGGACCATCACCATCATGGCGGCGACCACGAGTGAGAACAGCGTCATCGCCTCTGCGCTTCGATACATCGCTTTGCGCCACGAACTGTTGGTGATATGAAGGACGCAGGACAACAGTGTTCCGGAATGGCTAAGGCCGATCCAAAAAATGAAACTTGCGAGGTAGGTTCCCCAAACGCCGGGATGATTCATGCCCGCTGCACCGATACCGTAGTAGAGCTGGTAAAACCAAGGGAAAAAGAAGCAAATGAGCGTTAGTGCCAGTGCCGTGGCAAGAGCCACATAGTAGTTTGAACCTGTCTCGACGATCGACGCGACGACGTCGTTATGAATGTCGGTGTACTTCAAAGGATTTGGGTCACCTTGCATGGCTCAAGCCTCCGTCTCGACTTTCTTGAGATACACCACAGATGATTTAGTGTTGAGCTCGTCTAGTACCCGATAGGCTCGAGGGCCAGCCAACGTCTGCGAAACGTTGCTCTCGGGATCATTTCGGTCGCCGAACGCCATGGCTTGACTTGGGCAGGTTTGAACGCAAGCAGGCTGGACTTCGCCATCACGCACGCGGCGACGCCCATCGTCTTTAGCGGTGTCCTTGGCTTGCCGAACACGCTGAATACAAAAGGTGCATTTCTCCATGACGCCTTTTTCGCGAACCGAGACGTCGGGGTTTAATTGTTGATCTAGAGGGCTATCCCAGGTGTGGTCGTTGTAGTTGAAATAACGCACTTCGTAGGGGCAATAAACTGCACACGAGCGGGTGCCAATGCACCGATTGTAGATCTGAGTATTGAGACCGTCTTGATTGTGGTAAGTCGCGCTGACAGGGCACACTGTTTCACACGGCGCGTTATCGCAGTGCTGGCACAGCATGGGAATTATGTTCAGTTTGACGTCCGGGTATTCACCCTCCCAGTAGTGCTCCATCCGTAGCCACTTAACCTCACGACCTTTCGCAAAGGCCTTTTCGCCCACGATGGGAAGATTGTTTTCCGCTTGGCATGCGGTCACGCATGCGCCGCACCCGCTGCATTGATCGAGATCAATCGTCATCGTCCAGTGGTAGTCGAAGTTCTCGTAGTAACCGGGCTTCCGATTTTTTCGCCAGCCCTCGGCAATTCTGTCCAGGAAACTCATGTTGGTATTACCGTGATCGGGATGTTATTCATTTGTGCGGTGTGATCGTCTCCGGCCGTGGTTTGCACTATGTCGCGTCCAAGGTCGCGTGATTTGCCGCTGGTCTTCACGATGTCAACGTGGTCACCAGTCGCCAGAATTCTTACCCTCGTCGCGTTGGAGGCTAGACCACCCGAACCCTCATCGATCAGTGGACTGAGGATCTCAAGTGGGTTGGCGCCGCGGCCGTTGGCGTAGCGTCCGTAGTTGGTATGGCCCTGACCGATCGGCATGGCAACGACGTCTGGTCGGATGGCCGGGAAGAGAAGGACCGGGGCTTGAATCGATCCCTCGGGCGACTCGATGTTGACGAGATCGCCTTCCACCAGACTTAGTTCTTCTGCGGTCGTGGGATTTAGCTCAACCCAGGAGCCGTAGACAACGCTTGTCATGGGATCCGGAAGCTCCTGTACCCATGGGAGATTCGCTCCGCGTCCGTCGTGCATGGTCGACAAATAGGGCTGCAATACGAATGGGTAATCCGCGCTGTCACCAGAAAATTCAGGTGCCTGCACGCCGACGCCCGCGATGGCGCCTTTATCAAGGGTGACGGTTGCGTCGCGGTGGTTGCTTTTGCCCCACACGCCGGCCTTAAGAAGGGACGTCCAGAACGTGTCGAAAGATTCCGCTTGAGTAGAAGAGTCGCTTTGTTCGTATATCGCGCGCCAGTTGTCCTTAACGCATGCCTGCATCGACGACCAGGGCATGGCGTCGCCGGTTCGCTTCGCTAATTCAAGGACGATGTCGCCGGTCGCTTGGGTGTTGTAGAGAGGTGCCACGACCGGTTGGGATACCGCTCCGATCGAAAACCCGACTCCGATTTCGGGGAAGGCGTCGCCCCAACTCTCAAGATAAACATGACTTGGCAGGACAACGTCCGCGATCGCCGTCGTTTCGTCCATGAAGCTCGACAGACTCACGATGAGCGGTACGTTCGACATGGCAGCCGCAAATTCGGGGGTGTCGGCCATCGTAAACACCGGGTTCGTGTCGTTGACGATGAGTACTTCGATCTCGCCGCCACGGGCTGCCGCGGCCAGACTCATCATGTCGCGGAAGTTCGCTTGGCGGTTGTGTGGGATGGCACCCGCCGGCTCTGGATTGAACAGCACCCCCCCTGCTCGACCAATGTTGCCGGCAAGGTAGTTGAGAGCGTTGATCGCGACTAATGTATCCACCCCGTTGGTATTGTTTGCGGCCCCATCGCCACCAATTGCCAGGCTGGGACCTTTCTTGACGAAAGACTCTGCCAAGTGTTCCAGCGTGTCCGCCGGCACGTCGGTTTGTGCAGCGACTTTTTCGACCGCGTAGCCCGCGAGAACCTGTCTCCATTCATCGGCATCGCTACCGCGATAAAGACCGCTTGCAACAATGTGGTGAGCCAAGCCGAGCGCGAGTATTCCTTCGGTCCCCGTTTTTGCTGGAACCCACTCGTCGGCCGCGGCACCGCTTAGCGACATCCTTGGCTCGATTTGTACCAGATGGCCGCGCGCGTGGTCGCCTCCTCGGCTCCGCGCAAAGCCAAGACTATGGTGGACTGGCGATAGCCAGCTGCCTAAAAAATCGGCCCCGAACGACAGCAGGTAACGAGTATTCTCGAGGTCGTAGTAGGGTAGGTGTTGTTCGCCAAAAAATTGGCGGTTGGCCGCGTACAGAGCGTGTGGATGGTCGTAATCATAATGATGCAATCGTTGTGTACCGACACTCTCTGCAAAGCGCTCAAACAACGTCGCCAACGTTCCGCCGACGCCATGCGTTAAGAGTGCAACTCGATCACCTCGACCCGCGGCCTTGAGCACATCGATGCGTGAAGCGACTCGACCCAAGCCAGCGTCCCAGGTCACTTGATTGAAGCCGTCGGAGCCGCGAGTCCCAGATTGTATTAGCGGTCCGGTAAGCCGGTCGGGATTGTAGAGAACTTGAAGACCCGCTTGTCCGAGCGCGCAGAGGCCTCCTTGGTTGACGGCGTGGGATGGGTTGCCTTCGATCTTTTTTGCACGTCCCTCGCGGGTGCGGACAGAAATTCCGCACCCTGATTTACACATCGTGCACACGGAGTTGTACCAGGTCGCAACGCCGCTGCTGTAATCCTCGGGTGCGAGCACGTGCGGTATCAAGTGTTCCTGCGGGTCTCTGATGGTCTCCCTCAGGACGACACCTGCGCCCACGCCGACACCGCCGGCGCCGACGAGTTTGATGAAATCTCTGCGATCGATATTTGGCATCGCTATATTCGCCTACTTATGACAGGTCCAGCAGTCGAGGCCGTTATCGAAACCGCCTTCGGCTGCCCGGACGGCCTTTCCATCCACGACATCGTGTTGTTTATGACAATTGAGGCATAAACCCATTTCCCAGTGATCGTTTTGTGCAGCGCCAGAATTGCTCGCCTCAAGATTCGTTATTTGTCCTGTGGTACTTGCAAAGAGCGTGGGGCCATCGTTATTTCTACTATGCACGGCAACCCGATCCATCGTTTCGACGGGTCCATGGCATGTCTGGCATGCGACACCCGCTTGCACGTGTCGTTTATGCGTGAAGTGCACGAAGTCGGGAAGATCGTGCACCTTGATCCATGGAATGGGCTCTTTATTTTCCCAGTACTCGGTGACTTGGCGAATGAGTGGGCTCTCGGTCGCCACTTCCGTATGACACCCCATGCATTTACTGACGCTTGGGACGCCCGCTGACGGGGAGCGTCGTGCTTCGGTATGGCAATATTGGCAAGGAATGTCGTTGTCGCCTGCATGAATCTTGTGACTGAATGCAATGGGCTGTTCGGGTGCGGAAACCTGTGGGTTATCGGTCACAAGAAAATTGAAGAAATATCCAAAGCAAATGCCGATCAATGCGAATAGCGCAATTAAGGCCGCCGTTCGCAGGGACTTCAGCGCGGGTTGGATAGAGACGTTCATTTCGCTTGTTCCCGGGTGGTGACGCCCGCAGTCTCACCGAAACCGTCGCCGAACGCATGGATTTCGCGTGCTACCGAATCGTCCTTCGTCGCCCGAAAGTAGGTATCTGCCATCTTGTGAAATACTTGAAAAAAATAGAGATTCATTTCTTCGATCGTCATCTCTTCAGTCCACAAGTCGATCGCCGCTACCGCCTTTTTCTCGCTGTCCCAAAACGAAAGCATCATCGATTCGCATGACGTTGGCCCTTCGTTTTCGCCCTCGGTCGCTTGCCATTGAATTCCTTTCGGCAAATGCTCGTCGTTGAGGTCGACGGTAACTTTGATTTCGGCGGTTCGTGACGGCATGCTGTGAATCTGTTCCAATTCGAGACCGTCGGACGCCCTCTGAACTAGATGTTAGACCTCCTCATAATTCTTGTGTTGGTCGGTATTGTTGCTGCTCTCGGCAGCGCACTGTTCTTTTTCGTCCGAGATGGCGGCACAAGGGACCGAATGGTTATATCACTCGGTATTCGCGCGGCGCTCGGTGTCTTGATACTTGCACTGTTGGCGATCGGGTTCATGTACAACCTTCGTTAAAACCAGTAGACAAAGGTAAATAGGAAAAGCCAAACCACGTCGACAAAGTGCCAATACCAGCTGGTGGCTTCAAACGCGAAGTGGTGGTCTTTGGTGAAGTGGCCGCTAAAAATCCGTAACAACATCACCGCAAGCATAATCGTGCCCATGGTCACATGAAAACCGTGAAACCCGGTTAATAGAAAGAATGTGGATCCATAAATCCCGGAGCCAAGGCTTAACCCCAGCTCACTGAACGCATGCATGTATTCAACGACCTGTAAGATCAAAAATGCGACGCCTAACCCGACGGTGAGCGCTAGCCAGGCTCCTGCGACAATGCGATCTGTCTTCTTCAACGCCCAATGCGAAAACGTGACCGTGACACTACTTGTTACGAGGATTAGCGTGTTAATGAACGGTAACCCCCATGCACCCATGGCCTCAGTCTCCGTGCCACTGGGTGTCATAAACAGGGGCCAGGTATCGGCAAAATTGGGATGCAGAATCGTGTGGGTGAGAAGATTGTTACTCGAGCCAGCGAGCCACGGTACTGAAATTACGCGTGCATAGAACAGGGCACCAAAAAACGCGCCAAAGAAAAATACTTCGGACACGATGAACCAGGCCATGCTCTGGCGGTACGACACGTCCATTAATCCGCTCATCATGCCGTTTACCGACTCCGCAACAACGTCCCGGAACCAGCCAAACATCATGACAACCAGTAAACCGAGCCCCGTATAAAACACCCAATCGTTGTCGCCTTGGATGAACGAGGCTGTCCCGAACGCCGCCACGAAGAGGGAAGACGAACCGATGATTGGCCATTTACTGGTATGCGGAACGTAGTAGCGGGGTGCTTCACTCATGGGCTCATGCCCACAAGCGATGCGAGGTGGTTGGTAGAAGAAGTGGGTTCTGGCTGAGACACTTTGAACATCGTGTAGGACAGTGTGATCGTGCGGATGTCAGCGGGGAGATCGTCACTGACATAAAATTTGACCGGCATGTAAGTTTCCTCCCCCGCTTCAAGCGTTTGTTGGGTAAAACAAAAGCACTCGACTTTCTTTAAGTGTTCGGCAGCAAGCCCCGGGGACACGCTCGGTACTGCCTGTCCGACAACGGTATGTGCGGATCGATTACGTGCGTAAAATTCCGTCACATTTGCTTGGCCCACCGTGACTTCAAACTCGTGAGTTGATGGTCGAAATTCCCACGGCATCCCGTTACCGACACGGCCGAGGAACTGAACCTTCACTTCGCGCCCTGAGTCGAATGTCGTTTCGACCATTTCAGCCGCAGTCTCCGCCGTCTTGCCGTTTATTCCGGTAAACTCGCAGAACACCTCATAAAGCGGCACCAAACCGTAGGCAAAACCGAACATACCTATAGCTAACACGCCGAGGAGCGTGGCACTGCGGTAGATCTTGTTGTCGGTGGTTCGATTCATACGTGGGTTCGGTTTAAACGCTACCTGCTTGACGCTCGCCGGCATCGGTGATCGGCCATGCGGGCGGGATCTCAAACGTATGCAGAGGCGCAGGTGATGGAATTGTCCACTCTAGGCCTTCCGCGCTTTCCCATACCTTGTCTGTGGCCGGCTTGCCGCCTCGAATCGTCTTGATGACGATGTACAAGAAGAACACTTGAGTGAGGCCTAGAAGGCCTGCGCCGATACTCGACAGCATATTGAAATCAGCAAATTGTAGCGAGTAGTCGACAATTCGACGTGGCATTCCCGCAAGCCCCGAGAAGTGCATGGGGAAAAAGGTCAAGTTGACGGCTATTGTCGCGGTCCAGAAATGGATTTTGCCGAGACGCTCGTCGTACATATGCCCGGACCATTTAGGCAACCAATAGTAGACGGCGGCCATGGTCCCGAAGATGGCGCCGGGGTAAAGCGTGTAGTGAAAATGCGCGACCACAAAGTAGGTGTCGTGATATTGAAAATCGGCGGGAACGATCGCGAGCATCAGCCCTGAGAAACCACCAATCGTGAATAAAATCACGAATGCGATCGCGAAGAGCATGGGTGTTTCGAACGTCATCGCACCGCGCCACATCGTTGCGGTCCAATTGAAGACCTTCACCCCGGTGGGAACTGCGATGAACATGGTACAGATCATGAACGTCATCTCGACCCAGAGCGGCATGCCGACAGCAAACATGTGGTGGCCCCAAACGATGTAGGACAAAAATGCAATGGACGCAGTCGCATACACCATTGAGTTGTAGCCGAAGAGTTTCTTTCGCGCGAAGGTCGGGATGATTTGCGAAGCGATCCCAAACCCAGGCAGGATCATGATGTAGACCTCGGGATGGCCGAAGAACCAGAAAACGTGCTGGAAAATCAGCGGGTCGCCACCGCCGTCTGCGGAAAAGAAGCTGGTGCCGAAATGGCGGTCCGTGAGCATCATCGTGACGACGCCCGCGAGTACTGGCATGGCGGTAATTAAAAGGAATGCGGTAATGAGCCAGGTCCACACAAACAAGGGCATTTCCATCAATTTCATCCCTGGGGCACGCAGGTTGAAGATGGTCACCATGACGTTGATCGCGCCGAGTACCGAGGAAATCCCAAGCATGTGGACACCAAAGATGAAGAAGTCGGTGCTATCGGGTCCATAGGTGGTGGAAAGCGGCGCGTAGAAGGTCCAGCCAAAGTTGGGTGCCCCGCCGTCCATAAAGAAGGACGAAATGAGCATCGCGAAGGCAAATGGAAGGATCCAGAAACTGAAGTTATTTAACCGGGGTAAGGCCATATCGGGGGCCCCGATCATCAATGGTATTTGCCAATTTGCGAGCCCCACGAAAGCTGGCATGACGGCGCCAAAGACCATGATTAGACCGTGCATGGTCACGAATTGATTGTAGAACCCGGGATCGATCAACTGTATGCCGGGCATGAACAATTCGAGACGAATGCCCATCGCTAAAGCACCGCCTATAAAAAACATCGTGAAGGCGAACCATAAATACAGGGATCCGATTTCTTTATGGTTTGTTGTCAACGTCCAACGAGCGATGAACGCGGCTAGGCCTGAGCGGTGAGGAACGTGTTCTGCGTGTGCCACCATAAGGAGTTGCCTTTACCGGTTCTCGAAAATTGTGCGTGGTTGGACGACGTCTTGAGTCGTATTGCCCCAAGCGTTCCGCTCGTAGGTAACCACGGCCGCCAAATCGCGGTCCGATAGCTGCGGTGCCCAAGCTTGCATTTCGGTCCCTTCCTTGCCGTTCATGACCCGATCAATGTGCGCCGGGATAGGTCCAGTCGCAATTTCACCGCCGTCTAAGGCAGGATAGGTTGTTCCCTGTCCCTCACCGTTTGGTTGATGACAGGTGGCACAATGGGTTGAGTAGACGCCCTCTCCTATCTCCATCAATTCCGCCATCGCCCAGGTCTTTTCTCGGTCAGCGACGGCCTGGCCCGAGGCCAGTTCTTTGGCAATGCGCTGGTCTTCAACCCACTGGTCGAATTCGGCTTCGGGTCGCACGTCGACCACGACTGGCATATAGGCATGGTCCTTGCCGCAGAGTTCCGTACACTGTCCGCGATAGGTTCCGGGTTCCGGGACGTTGGCCCATGCCTCGTTGATAAAGCCAGGCAAGGCGTCCTGTTTGACCGCAAAGTCGGGTACCCACCACGAGTGGATAACGTCGTTCGACGTCATCAGGAACCGAACCTTGCGGTTGGTGGGCAGTACGAGAGGCTTGTCAACCTCGAGCAGATAGTTCTCATTACTTTCGCGCAGTGGCTTGGCGATTCCTTGTTCATCGGGCAAGTCGCAGAAAACGTCGATTAAGCAGCTATTAATCTGGGTCGTTGGCGTCGCTAAGTTACTGTAATAGTCGATGTCTGCATCCAAGTACTGGTAGTGCCATTTCCACTGGGACCCTGTAATCAGAACGGTCATCGACGCGTTGCTGTTGTCCTCAATGTCGATCAGTGTTTTCGCTGCCGGCACGGCTAGGCCCGCCAGGATGAGGACCGGAATAATGGTCCAGATGATCTCAACACCGAGGTGTTCGTGGAAATCGGCAGGTTCGGGGTGCTTTGAGCGGCGGTGTGCATAAATGGTGTAGGCCATGGCGCCGAACACGATGATTCCAATGACAATACAGATCCACAAGCTCACGGTATGAATGGCGTGGATGCGCTGGCTCATTTCCGTGACGCCTTCGGGCATATCAAAGTCCAACCCGAATGCAGGCGCCGAGACCAACAAAATAGCTGAGCCGCGAAGTGACCTGCCGACGCAATTAAGCAACGCTCTAACCCAAGATGTTTTGATTACTAGTGCCTAAATTACTTCGTTCTAACTTCGTGTTTTACTTATCAGACTTTACCAATTCGGCGTTACTCGATCGACCCAAAAAGGTAATCGTAGACCCCGATTGGTGATTTAAATCAAGCCTTCGAACAACCCATCCTCGACGGCGGCGTAACAATAAATGAGATCGCTCAACGCTGCAATTGCTTTACGGTTCGGAGCCGATGCTCACCCGTCCAATCTTGGTAGCGTAGTGCCGATTCTTGTTCGATCGGTCCATTCCAATCGCCATGATGAGCAATGAGAAATGCGTCGCCTTCGACTTTGGCTTGAGCAGGAGTGCCGTTCCAATCGATGAAAGCCAATGTGGAATTTGCATGCGGATGCCAATTGCCTTCTTTTTGGGGGCGGTGTTCGAAAGCGCCGTCCCGAATCCAGGCGGTCCATCTATTACCGTTCCATGCGACAAATTCCATCTTGTTTTGTGCCCAGGCTTCGTTAACCGCGTGCGGCGTCGCATGGGTGGTTGCCTCAAAAGCCAACCTAGCCCCAACGATGGTGCAAATGGCTGCCGCCAATATCCCCAATACAATCTTGGTCATGATGGGTCTCGGAAAATTAGTTTATTTGTCATTACTCCGCGTGGTCGATACGTTTTGATGTGATTCATCTCGGCAAACTAAACGTCGCGACGTAGAAGGCGTGCAACGAACAGAATCAAAACCCCGAACGTGAGTAAGTGATCGCCGCAAGGATCTCATCCCGATCTCAAAGACGCAAACGATTGCGTCAAATTGCGGTGAGAAGCGGGGTCTAACCGGTAACACTCCCGAGCCGAGCTAAGGTACATTGCGGGCTAAGAGTTAGGACCGATTGCTACGGTCGCTTGAAGTCACGCCAAATCGAGTAGTTACATGACGCTTCTTCCCTTTTGTGAATGGCTTGCAACAACGACGTGGAGTATCGCGCTCCACGAGTCCCTCTATATGTACCCGCT
>ERZ651768.2627-NODE-2627-length-12353-cov-5.302867_pt1 | contig 12353 bp, 12 predicted proteins | sample MGYA00514754_ERZ651768 | MGnify/ENA metagenome assembly ERZ651768 | reverse complement strand
AAGGCAAATAAAACAGCTTTTGCTGTCCCTCCTGCACCCAAAACAATCACTTCTCTATTTGCAGGGTCAATTCTATTTTTTTTTAGCGCCATTAAGAAGCCAAACCAATCCGTATTATTTCCAATTAATTTATTTCCATTATTCATGATAATATTTACTGCCCCAATTGATTGTGCCCTGGGATTTATATTATCCAAATACTCCATAATATTTTCTTTATGAGGAATGGTTACGTTTATACCTGAAAGGTCTCCATTTTTGATAAGATTTATTATTTGAGGCAATTCACTTTTCAATACTCGTTTCCTCTCATAAACAGCATCTATACCAAGCGAATTATAAACAAAGTTATGAAGATAGGGACTTAGACTATGTCCAATGGGATTACCTATAACTGCAAATTGTTTCATCCCATAACTTCTGTCAATACTTTATGAAATTCTGGAAAAGAAATATTAATACAAGCCTCATCATCTAATTTATTTCTTCCTTCCGTAAGCAGTCCTGCAATAGTAAAAGACATGGCAATTCTATGATCACCATATGTTATTATATTTGTATCATGTAATCTATTAGACTGATCTATAATAAAACCGTCTTTCTTTTCAATGATTTCACCCCCCATTGCCAATAGATTTTCACAAACTGCTTTTATTCTGTCACATTCTTTTACTCGCAATTCTTCTGCACCTGAAACGGAAGTGGGTCCATCTGCCTGAGTAGCTAATATGGCAATAATTGGGAATTCATCAATAACAGATGGTACCATTTCTACTGTAATATCAATACCATTTAAAGGTGCCCAATACACATGTACATCTCCCACCAATTCACCACATTCCTTATGTATATTTTTCCATTCTACCCCACCACCCATTTTTTCAAGTATATCAAAAAAACCAACTCTAGTTGGATTTGCCAACACATTGGTAATTGTAATTGAAGAGTTTGGAATTATAGCTACTGCTGCTGCGAAAAATGCTGCCGAGGAAGGATCTCCAGGTACCGTCATATTAAATGGTTGCAAAGGTTGTTCTAAATTTTTTACTCTTATTGCACCATTTGATGAAATAGGTGCTCCCAATTCCTTTAATATTATTTCAGAATGATCTCGTGTTTTTATTTTCTCATTAATTATCGTTTCACCTTCACCACCTAATCCTGCTAACATTATACATGATTTCACCTGTGCCGATGCAACAGAAGGTGAAAAAGAAAACCCCTTCATCATATTTGGTTTAATTGTCAAAGGAAGGTATCCATTATTTGATCCAATTTCCACCCCCATTTCATTTAAAGGCTCTATAATTCTATTCATTGGACGCTTAGAAAGAGATGTATCACCAATAAATTCTGCGGTAATACCTTTTCCGGAAAGTAATCCAGCTAATAATCGAATACTGGTTCCAGAATTCCCACAATCTAATGGTAGTTCAGGGGTTGAAAATGCGCCTCCAGTAATTTGAACTTTATTACCCAATTTTTGACTCAGAATACCACATTGCCCAAGACATTTTCGTGTAGTTTCTACATCTTCACCTGTGGATATATTGTTAATAATACACTCTCCATCAGTCAACGATGCAAACATAAGTGCCCGATGAGATATTGACTTGTCACCTGGCAAATTGATATTTCCACTAATCTTCATTTGCCTTTATTTGCTTATGCAGTTTGCTAATTTCACCTATAAGATTATCTATCATTTCATTGGTATATGGATTGTACTTTTGCAGATCCCGAAATAAATCCCAACTATCATTACAAGTTTGCTCAATAACAGCTAATAAATCATTAAATCCCAAAGTATTAATTTGAGTGGATACCACTCCCGCCTCATTAAGCACCCTACCAATAAAATGGGTAATCCCCTGACTTGAAGCCGCCATTTTATCATGCTCATCAGGAGATAATTGGATAGTTCGAATTGACTGGTTTTCAAAAAACTCTTTTAATTCATTATATCTATTATAAGTATCACGCACCGGATACAGAGTAGTCTTTAATTCTTTAAAAGGCGAGTAAGAATCAGGTCCAAAATGGGGGTGGCAGGCAATAATCCCCACATGCTCTGGCAAAGTTTTTTCCATAATTTCAACAGGGTATACTTTAACAGAACATACGTCCACTATAGTTGTATTATACAATTTATATTCTGCTATTTCTCCTATTACGGTTTCAAATGCACGGATAGGTACAGCAACAAATACTAAAACAGACTCTAATACAACATCCAATTCGGCAGCCAATTCTCCTGCTTGATTCTGGGGATCATATACTTTCACCTCATATTGATTTATAAGGAGGTCTGCCAGCACTTTACCAAATCGACCATACCCAATAATGCCTACTTTTTTCATTTCTCATTCCCCATTTTTTCTACCCCTAAAAATAAGGTGAGATTATTCTTCAAATCGTGAATTGCCTCATGAACAATACTAAGGTCATAAAGCTCTGCACAATAATCACTCCCCACCACACCTGCTGTTTTTGGTAATTTCCCTTCACTCAAACGCCGGGCAGCCTCAGCAGTATCATCTGCTTCAATGAGAGGGCGTGTCCAAAAATGTTCTGATAAATAATCCTTACATTGCCTCAATGCCTGTTGGTGAGAATGTATTTCCGTAATATCTCCCACATGAATTCCGGGTAATGCCAATAGGTTTTGGTTTACCAATATATGAAACATTTCTATAATTTTACAACGATACTCCGCCAAAGCTTCCACGGATTCGATCACGACTCCTCCCTGTGCATTTTCCATAGCGAAAATTCCAAATTTAACGGACTCTGATTCAATACCTTCTAAAACAGCCATTGATGAAATCAAATATACTATCTCATAATCTTTAACTCCATGGTTTTTGGCAAATGTTTTGGCAGCTTCTTCGCTGAAACTTCCCTTACCACCCTGTATTCCTATTTTCATTCAGTACCTTTGGTTAATTTTCTTATATAATCATTAATGACATTAACGGGTTCATTAGAATTCTGCAACTGCTCTATAATTGCAGAGCCAACCACAGCGCCATGCGCCATTCGGTTTATTTCAACTACATCTGCTCTCTCTTTAATCCCAAAACCCACCACAAAAGGACATTCACTATTTTCTTCCACCCGCTTCAAATATTGTTGTAATTCACCTCTATTTGCTCCGGCTTCTCCAGTTATTCCTAAAATAGCTACGCAATAAATCAAAGATCCCGCCAATTTAGAAATTTCCCTAATTCTCTCATTTCCAGTATTGGGAGCCACCAAAAGAATGATACAAATTCCCGCATCATTCGCTAATTGTAATAATTCAGCTGCCTCTTCCGGGGGAAGGTCAGGAATAATCAAACCATCAACCCCCGCCAATTTGCAGTCATGAATAAACTTTCCTATTCCATAATTTATTATGGGATTAATATATCCCATAAGCGCCAGAGGAATTTCTGATTCTCTGCGAATTTCTGTCACCACCTCTAAAATCCAACTGATATTCACTCCATTTTCAATGGCTTTTTGACTGGCAGCTTGAATAATGGGTCCATCGGCTAATGGATCAGAAAATGGCATTCCCAATTCCACCATGGCAGCACCTGACTTCTCTGCGGCCAAAACCATCTGCGCTGTATCCTTTTTCGAGGGGTAGCCTGCAGTAAGAAATGGAATCACTTTTTCAGTTCTATCCTGAAATATTTTCTGAATTCTATTCATCGTTTTATTTTAATACAAAGGGCATAGCAATAACAGAGAATCTCTTTAAATATCTCCGTGTTCCAAGCGATCTTTGCGGTTATATCTTATACTCAAAACTTCTTTCCCAAATAATCAGCCACAGTATGCACATCTTTATCACCTCGTCCCGATAGACAAATGATTACATTTTCATCTTTTTGAACATTATTATCCCTTTGTTTTAAGAATGATAATGCATGGGATGATTCCAGCGCAGGAAGTATTCCTTCTTTCTCAGATAGCCATTGGAACGCCTCTATAGCCTCATCATCAGTTGCGGATACATATTCCACTCGCCCTGACGATTTTAAATAGCTATGTTCAGGACCAACGCCGGGATAATCTAATCCTGCAGAAACCGAATGTGGCAATTTTACTTGACCGTCACCTGTTTGCAATAAATAACTGGCCGACCCATGAAGTACACCAAATTCACCTTTGGTCATGGTTGCAGCATGAGCATCCGTATCTACACCGTGCCCGGCAGCTTCTACACCCACTAAACGGACAGTATCATTTAAGAAGGGATAAAACATCCCCATTGCATTGGAACCACCACCTACGCAAGCTATAAGCACATCTGGGAGCTCTTGACTATTAGCTATTAGCTGTTGGCTCTCAGTAAACTGTTTTTTGGTTTCTTCTCCTATAACAGACTGAAAATCCCGCACCATGACAGGATAAGGATGAGGACCAACTACAGAGCCAATTAAATAATATGTGCTTTCCACATTGGTGACCCAATCCCGAATAGCTTCATTGGTGGCATCTTTTAAAGTCTTGCTACCGGAAGAAACGGGACGAACTTCTGCCCCTAATAAATTCATTTTAAATACATTAAGTTTCTGACGACGAATATCTTCTTCACCCATATAGATGATGCATTGTAATCCAAATTGGGCAGCCACCGTTGCAGTAGCTACTCCGTGCATTCCTGCACCGGTTTCAGCAATTATGCGGGTTTTACCCATTCGCTTTGCTAATAATATTTGTCCCAATGCATTGTTTATTTTATGGGCACCCGTATGATTTAAATCTTCCCGTTTCAAAAAAATATTGAACCCTAATTCATCAGAAATTCGATTGGCATAATATAAGGGTGTGGGGCGCCCTGAATAATTAGTGCGTAATTGAGACAACTCTTTTTGGAACACATCATCATTTAGCGCCTCCTTATAAAGAGATTCCAATTCATTTATTGCAGGAATTAAAGTTTCCGGGACATACTTCCCACCGAATTCTTCAAAATGCCCACTATTATCTGGCTGTTTATAAACCATTATTAATTACCATAAAATTATCAAGTTTAGAATATTTCAATATTTCCTTTAGTATTTTTCAATATTGTAAAAAGATTTTTTATTTTCTCCTCATCCTTTTTTCCAGGAGCTGCTTCTACCCCACTATTTACATCTACAGCAGAGGGTTTCACAACCTCAATTCCTTCTAAAACATTATCAGCATTCAAACCTCCTGATAAAATTACAGGAATTTCTGTGTTTAATTGTAAAATTGACTGCCAATCAAAAGACTCCCCAGTACCACCATGATTTTCCTTATTATAGGTATCAAACAAAAAAGTGGCTACCTGATAATTATTTAACATAATTGAATCAAACTTATTATTTACCCTAAAAACCTTTATGACTGGCTTGATCATTTGATTACAATACTCCGGCGATTCATCACCGTGGAGCTGCACCATGCCCAAGTTAAGTTCTTCTGCTATTTTGTTCACCTTATCAACATCTTTATTCACAAATACGCCCACTTTTTTTACAGAACTCGGTACATTTGAAATCCACGTTTTTAATATTTCCGGATTAATGTACCGAGGGCTCTTTTCATAAAAAATAAACCCCAATGCAGAGGCTCCATAATTTGCAGCCATTATAGCATCATTGAATGAAGTTATCCCGCAAATTTTTACGTGAATCAAACGGGTACTCTATTTAATAATGTTGCCAATGCATTACCCGGATCTCCAGTTTTCATAAGACTGGTTCCCACTAAAGCAGCATCATAACCATACTGATCAATCTTTGATAGATCATCATTCGTACGTATTCCACTTTCGGCTACTTTTATACAATCAATAGGAAGCTCCTCTGCCACAGTTTTTAGCCACGTTAAATCTGTTTTCATATTTTGTAAATCTCGGCAATTTATGCCTACTATTTGAGGATTTAAATCATTAATCCAACTTAAATGCGAACTATTATGGGTTTCAATTAATACATGCAACCCTAATTCCAAGGCTAATTGGTTTAGTGATATGAGCAATTCTTTATCAATAGCATCTGCAATTAAGAGAATGGCATCTGCTCCCAACTGAAAGGATTCCCAAATTTGATATTCAGAAATGATGAAATCTTTTCTTAAAACGGGAATATCTACTACGTTTTTTACCTGCTGAATATATTCTAACTGACCCCCAAAATAATGACTATCAGTTAATACCGATATGGCAGATGCACCATTACGCTCATATTCAACAGCAATTTCTGCAGGATTGGCCTCAGGCATTATTTCACCTTCTGATGGGGATTGTTTTTTTATTTCTGCAATAATCTGCATTTTATTTTGACATAACGCCGAATTAAAGTCTCGAATGGCAAATAACCGTTGCGAGTCTTGAATTCTCTCAAGAGGAGTCAAACGGGATTTCTCTTTAACTTCCTCTTTCTTATGTTGAATGATTTTTTCTAGTATGTTCATTTTACTGCCGCAAGTTGATTGAGCTTTTCAAAAGCGGCTCCAGACTCAATGGACTCCCGTGCTAATTGTACACCATCTTCTAAATTTTTAGATTTACCACCTACAAATATTCCTGCACCAGCATTGAGAATAACAATGTCTGCTTTTTTTCCTTTATCGGAATTATCCAATATATTTTTTATGATGACAGCATTTTCTTCCGGCTCTCCACCCTTCAAATCCTTCAGCGATGCTTTTTCAAACCCAAAATCTGAAGGAGCGATCGCTGTTGATTCAATGCTGTTATCCTCTTTTAAATGACTAATTTTTGTGGATGATGTGGTAGATATTTCGTCCAGCCCTTCATAGCCGTGAACCACCATAGCATGTTTAGAGCCTAACTTTTGAAGTACCTTGGCTACCTTATCAGTAAGACTTCCTTCAAAAATTCCCATGAGTTGCCGTTCCACACCAGCGGGGTTGCAGAGGGGTCCCAGTATGTTGAATACTGTCCTAGTTCCCAATGCTTTTCGAGCTCCCATAGCATATTTCATTGCCGGATGCAGAGAGGGTGCAAACATGAACCCGATTCCAATGTCTTGGATGCATTTGGAAACTTTTTCAGGAGGCAGAGTAATATCAACACCCAAAGCTGTCAACACATCAGCCGACCCTGATTTTGAGGTCATGGAGCGGTTGCCGTGTTTGGCTACAGGGACTCCTGCTCCAGCCACCACAAATGAAGCTGCAGTAGAAATATTAAAGGTGCCTGATGCATCACCACCAGTACCACACATGTCTATGGCGTCATCCACAGACTCAATGTGAGTCATTTTATCCCGCATAGCTTGGGCAAATCCAGCGATTTCCTCAGACTTTTCCCCTTTTGCCCGAAGGGCTATGAGGAAACCTGCAATCTGGACATCATCATATTCCCCAGACATAATCTTAAACATAACATCCCTAGATTCTTCTTGGTTCAAACTGATGTTATTTAACAATTTTTCTAAAATAATCTTCATTTTATACCTCTAAAAAATTTTTTACCATATCCATACCATATTCTGTCACTATTGATTCAGGATGAAACTGCACCCCAAAAGTTGGATACGTTTTATGCTCTAAAGCCATGATGAGTCCATTTTCTGTTTTAGCAGTTACCTTTAAATCCTCAGGGAAAGCCTCTTCAATTGCTACTAACGAATGGTAACGGGTTGCCTCAAATTTCTCTGGAATATTCTTAAAAATGGCTGACCCTGTTTGCGTTATACAGGAGGTTTTTCCATGAACGATTTCAGGTGCCCTGTCTACTATCCCACCGTAGGCCACCGTGATTGCTTGATGGCCCAAACATATGCCAAAAATTGGTATCTTACAGCCAAATTCTTTCACTACATCAATAGACAGGCCACTATCTTCCGGCTTTCCTGGACCTGGAGAAATTACAATCCGATCTGGATTCATTTTCTTAATATTGTCAATGGATATTTTATCGTTTCTATGGACTTCTAATTGAGGGTTCAAGGATCCAATATACTGAACTAGATTATAGGTAAACGAATCATAATTGTCGATAATTAGAATCATTTTAGCTATTTTCCTCAACTATTTGCAGGTTTATTTTACTTGTCATTCTGAACAATGTGAAACCCTTTGATGGGCTGAAATAATTATTCCATATTAACTTTTTCTTATTCATTCAACAAGTCCCTTTTCAGCTAAGTCAATGGCAGAATTTATAGCTTTGGCTTTATTTACTGTTTCATCATATTCCATAGTTGGATTTGAATCATAGACAATCCCTGCACCAGATTGAAAGTAAACGGTGCCATCTTTCATAACCATTGTCCGAATGGCAATACAAGTATTCATTTCACCGGTAAAATCAAAAAAACCAATTGCTCCTGCATAGACACCTCTGCGGTTTGGTTCTAATTCATTTATAATTTCCATTGCTCTAATTTTTGGAGCGCCTGTTAAAGTACCTGCCGGAAATCCGCTATACAATGCATCAAAAACATCTTTATCTTTATGCAAAGTGCCGCGCACATCGGAAACAATATGCATGACATGAGAATAATATTCCACCACCATAAATTCTTTTACTTGAACCGTATCAAATTCCGATGCCCTACCCACATCATTTCTGCCTAAATCAACCAACATCAAATGCTCTGCCCGCTCTTTATCATCCTTTAATAATTCATCGGCTAATTGGGCATCGGCTTCCGCATTCACCCCTCGCTGATAAGTACCCGCAATGGGTCGAATTTCAATTTCGTTTTCTTCTACTTTCACCAATAATTCTGGAGATGCGCCAATAATATCAAATCCATTTAATTTTAAATGAAACATATAAGGAGAAGGATTAATTGACCTTAATGCACGATAAACAGTGAGTGGATCAGCAGATGTATTACGGTGAAACCGTTGACTCAACACCAATTGGAAAACATCTCCCGCTTTAATATGCTCCTTTGCTACATCTACTGCAGTTTCAAATTCACTTTGACTGAAGTTAGAATGTAATTCAGATTGCTCCAACTGTATAGGTGACTGATAATCAATATCTGTATGGAGGTCTTCACCCATTTTGTCGATCCGTTCATGGGCCTTTTCAAAGGCATTCTCTAAATCCAGACCCTCATCAATTTGCACATTACTAAATAAAATAATTTGGTTTTGCAAATGATCGAAGGCAATCATATCATTATACAACATAAAAATAGAATCCGGGCATTGAAATTCATCCTTTTCATGAACAGGAATATCCTCTACCCATACAATACTTTCATAGCCCAAATAACCAATGAGCCCACCTGTAAAATGGGGTATTCCCTGTAACTTGGGAGCATGATACTTAGACTGCATTTGTCTTAAAACTGATAAATACTCTGAGGATATGCCTTCCCATTCTCCATTCTTTTTCAATTGGGTTTTTCCATTTTCTGATGATAAAACCATTTCAGGATTTCTACCAATAAATGAATATCTACCATATTGCTCACCCTTCTCAACAGATTCCAGAATAAACGCATATTCTGCATTTTTTTCCAGTCTCATATAAGCAGAAATAGGCGTAAGTAAATCGGCCAGTATCTTCTTATAAACCGGAATCGTCTTGTACGTTTCTGCTAATTTTTTAAATTCTAATAAATCCATAAATATTAAATAAAAAATCCCTGAGGTTCTACCTGAATTCTGGTATATTTAATTCCAAATATTTCTGCCTGTAATAATTCCACCAGCTACTTCTACAATAAGAAAGAGAAAGTTAATCCAAAATGCCTACCATAATCGCTTTTGATTGTTAGCATGGTGGTAAGACTCACTTTTGAACTTGTTTGGATGATTTGAAAACAGCAGTGAAAATTCGAATGAGTTGTTCTTCAGATAAATTTTGACCAGCTTGTTGGGTAAGGCGATCAATTATTTCCTGTTCTCGACCCTTATCTTCTACGGGGATTTGCAACTCCTCTTTGAGTTCACCTACTTCTTTAGATATTCCCATACGCTTTTTCAGAAGGAGGATTATCTCCTCATCTAATGAGTCTATTTGTTGTCTAAGTTCAAGGATTCGCTTATCCATAGAGATATAAATTAGTGAGAAAATCAGGGAACGAAAAAAGGATTTGTCTATATAATTTTTGGGCAACGAGGGTAGAAAAGAATTGGCTTGGCGAGGTGGGTTTAGGGTGACAGCACACGTGTTAGTGTATCGGATGCAAATGCGCCAAAAACACCGAATCCTCCTTCAATGCCTATTGACTGACCGGAAGTGCCACTCGTTTCAAACAGGAAGTTTGAAAAATCCTTAAATCTTTCCCTGACGAAATACTGGTAATAGTTATCATCCATAGCCATAAATCGAATCCGGAGGGTTTCATAGTCTGAACTGCCATCTCCACAGTAACCATAATCAGTGTGGAGCGAATCAATTTCAAAGCCTAAATAGTTAGCTACATAGCTTAAATCCAACGTAGACCAATGCCTATTCTCTAGAAACGTTACATCTTCTGGGCTACATACACCACAGGTTTCCGGGCAGTACATTGAAAGTCCCTCTTCACAAGCAGTTTCAGAAATTCCGGCAATAAATTCACAACCACAAGTGGCCATACAATATTCAAAAAGGTATGTTTCATCATCAAATGTATGGTCACAACCATATTCATTAACTACTGATTCACAACCTCCAAATACTACCACAGCTTCTTCATCATTTTCAAGGACAGGGGGATTCCCATCATTACAGATACAGGTTCCACTCACTTGATCCCAGATGCGGTAGTTATCACATATACAGTCGCTTTCTGACATGATTCCATAGTCATTATCAATATCTCCAACGCTTACTTCTTCAGGGTCGCACCACTGGGGGAATACGGTAAATTCCTCCGAGGCAAATTCAACCACTTCATAAAAATCTCCTCCACAATATGCATAACTGTCAACCAGTTCTCCCCTTAATATACCATATTCTGCTGATGTCTGGCTATTTACCCAGTTAATACTATAGGTGCTACTGGATGGGAGTGTATCATTTAATGAAGAATCAATGTGAGGTATAGAAGGTGTTATGAGCTCGCCGGTTACCGGGTCAAAACCATTCACGTCTATTGTCAGGTTATAGGTCGTTTCCTCACTGGGTGTAAATCCGCTGTATTTGTATTTTCGAGTGTCAGAATCAAATTCAAATACATATGTTTCAGTATCTGTGAAGATTGTAACCACAGCACTATCGATGACTCCAGCTGGTTCATATAGAGAATCAAGCCAAGTGTACAGAGTATCCTCTTCATAATCATACCACAAATTAGTATCCACAATGCCAGTAAATATCATCGATGTTTCTGTTAATTCAGTGGTGCGGTACACACCCACAAAGCTGTCAATATTATCATCAAGGGAAATAATGCCCATGACATTCAGTACCGGGTCATAATCAGCAGTCACATCTTCCCATTCAGTTGATTTATAACAGCTGCTTAAAAGTAAGATAGGAAGGAATATCCAGAATATCGATTTAGAATTCAAACTTGACTCCTGCAGTTATGATAAGCGGAAACATCGGAAAGGCCCGGCGTTCAACGCCAACCTGATTACCCGTATTTGGGTCAGTCTTGGTTCGATAAAAATATTGCATCACATTGATATGGTTAGAAACATTAATAACCTGAAGATACCAGTCATATTCAAAAAGGCCAAAGAAGCTGCGGTTGGTAAAATCCAGACCCGTATCAATACGGAAGTATTTTCCGTAGCGTTCTGAATTTTTTTCACCCACTAGATAATTATCACTGGTTATCCAATTTAATGAATCTCTCAAATTCTGCTGAAATGTATAAATGCGCCCCATTATGGGCGTATAGGGATTGCCGCTGGAAGTTGTCACAGACACGCTCATCTTCAAGCGCTCGTTGACTTTGAAATTCGACACCATATTCAGGGTATGGGTGCGGTCAAATACAGGCTGAAACCAGCCGAACTGATCTGTATGATAAAATGTCTTAGCATAGGTATAGCCCAGCCACCCTGTAAATCGCCCGGACGATTTTTTTACAAGCAGTTCCAATCCATAGGCATAGGCGTCTGTATCCCAGAATTCATTGATTGCATTTGTTGTAATGGTGGTATCACTCTCTTCAGTTTCAAAGTCACCTTCTTTCTGAGTCAGTAGATTGTCAAAATCTTTATAATATCCTTCAATTCGGTATAAAATATTATTGTACGATAAATATTCCAGCCCCAGTATGGCATGCTCGGATATGCTGGCTTTTTTATCCTGAGGGATTCCCATCCAGAAATCTACGATTCTAAAATTTTCATCCTGTGGATTAGCAATGGTGAGAAACTGGTGATAGCGGCCCCAGTTCAGCTTCATTGAAAAATCATCATTTAAATTATATTTCAGCCCAATACGTGGCTCTAAATAT
>ERZ651768.2623-NODE-2623-length-12370-cov-6.019686_pt1 | contig 12370 bp, 10 predicted proteins | sample MGYA00514754_ERZ651768 | MGnify/ENA metagenome assembly ERZ651768 | reverse complement strand
AAACTAAAGGTGACGGCTGGATTAAGGGTAGATATTCCTCAGTATTTTACAGAACCGGTTGTCAACCCATTCTCAACAGATTCACTAAGTCTTAAAGATGAAAATGATGACCCAGAAACGGTTGACCAGGCGAAACTCCCGGATCCAACACCATTGTTATCTCCACGTCTTGGATTCAACTACGATGTTGCTGGTGACCGTTCATTTCAAATCCGTGGCGGTGTGGGTGTATTTACAGGGCGCCTTCCTTTTGTCTGGATTGGAAATGTTATCTCTAATCCAGGTAACAACCCAAATATACCCGGGGACGGTAGTAATTCAGATCATGAAACAGACAGTGGAGAAGGGCGACATGTTGATGGGAAATCCGTGTTGCAACAATCTTTTGATCTGAATGCCATGGTGGACGATTTCAAATGGCCACAGGTGATGACAACCAATGTTGCCGTTGATAAAGCATTAGCAGGTGATATGTTGGCGACAGTGGAACTGGTTTATAGTAAAGATTTGAATGCTATTTATATGAGAAACGCAGACTTGGTCGATCCTGTACGAACTCTTGCTGATGGTCGTCCTTATTTTGGTGGTGTAGGTGTCAACGAATTAAACTCCTTCCATCCTGGATCCGGTGAAGGTGTGTACGTTATAGACAATGTGGATGAAGGATCTAACATGACCTTTACGGCACAGCTAAGGAAACGTTTTGGATTCGGGCTGAATACGAGCCTTGCGTATACGTATCTGGATGCCAAAAACAACCTGCAATCCACCGAAATTGCAAGTGTTTTATTCCAAAGTCAGCCTGTTCAGGGTGACCCCAATAATCCAAACCTGGGTTATGCCCAGTTCGGGATGAAGCAGCGAATTATCGCCAGTGCAACCTATACACGAGCCTGGAATGAAACCATGTCCACAAATGTAGGTATGTTTTTTGAAATGGGTGAAGGGAACCAATATGTTTATTCTGGAGGAAACCGGTATTCCTTTACTTATGGTGGTGATGTAAATGGTGACGGCGTCGGCGGGAATGATTTAATCTATATTCCGAGCAGTGCAAGCGAAATAAACCTAACGAATTCTTCGGACTGGGCTGCGCTGGATGCATTTATTGCCCAGGATAAATATCTCAGTAAACACAGAGGTGAGATTGCCGAACGGAATGGCCTGCTGAATGAATGGTTTACAAACCTTGATCTTCGCGTGCTGCAGAATATTGGTATTGCGGGACAAAAATTTCAGGTATCGCTGGATATACTCAATTTTGGGAATCTCATCAATGATGGCTGGGGTGTAAGACAAACTGCTAACCCGGCAGCGCTCACGCCGTTGGTGCTTGATAGTTGGAACGATGCAGGTGAACCGATATTTTCTTTTACAGGTCCTGAGTCAACCTTTACAGATGACCTGGGCGAATTTTCCCGCTGGAGATTACAGCTGGGATTCAGGTACATCTTTTAATGTAAAGGATTTAACCTCCAATAATAAAAAAGCCCCGATCGGGGCTTTTTTATTATTGGTTATTTTGCGGAGACTCAATTTCTTAAGGGCTTGCCTTTCTTAAGCATGTAACTGATCCGGTCTTGCGAAAGTTTTTCTCCGGCAAGTGATACAAACGCTTCCCGTTCAATATCCAGAATATATTGTTCATCCACGGATTTGGTAAGCCCGGCCTTATCTCCGCCGGTAAGTACATAAGCCAGTTTTTCACCGATCTTCATATCGTGCTCGGAAATCTTGCCCTGCATCTTAAATCCTTTCAGTGCCATGGACAGGGCCGTTCGACCGCCGGCACCAGGAAGTTTCAGGTCATCCCGATACGCTGGCGGTTCGTAACCATGGGCAAGTTCAAGTGCTTTGTCTTTCGCGGTCTGGATCAAATGGTCACGGTTCAAAACAACTGTATCATCTTTTTTCAAATAACCCAAATGCTTGGCTTCATCAGCACTGGTGGCTACCTTGGCGAATCCTACAGTTTCAAAAGTTTTCTGGATCTTTTGGAAAGCACCCATTCGTCCTGTACCGCCATCCATGGCATTCAGGATCATACGAAGGTTGCCTCCACCGCCAGGAATTAGACCCACACCCACTTCGACAAGCCCCATATATGTTTCCGCTGCTGCCACCCTGTGCGCGGCAGGCTGGATGATTTCCACGCCTCCACCCAGCACCAGCTGAAACGGAGCCGCCACCACCGGGCCTTGCGCGAATCGTATTCGCTGTGTCGTATCCTGCAGTGTTTTAATAGCATGGTTCAATTCATCCCATAGACCATTGTTACTGAGTTCCAACAACAGGTTGAGATTTGCTCCGGCACAAAAGTTCTGCCCCTGATGGCCCAATACCATGGCTTTATAGGTACCGCTTTCAATGAGGTCCAAAGCCAGCGTGATCATTTCAATGTAGGAGCTGTCTATAGGATTCAATGCCGGCTGCAGGATGGAATGAAATTGCACATTGAGAACACCGTCACCCAGGTCAAGTACGCTGGCACTGAGATCCCGCTTTAAAACAGTTTTCCCGGTTTTGTGAATCGCCAGGTTTATTACCTTTGGGTTTTTCTCCATGGTGACAGGGTGTTTCTCGACAGGACACCAGTAGGAGCATTCTCCATTTTTAGTTGTATAAAATGTTTCCCGGCCGCTGTCGAGCATTTCCATAACCCAAGCTGGTACTTTTTTCCCTTCTGATTTCATACGTTCCACAGATTTGCGAACGCCAATAGCGTCCCAGGATTCAAAGATTCCCATTTCCCAGGCATAGCCCCATTTCATGGCATTATCAATATTGACAATATCATCGGAGATCTCCGGAATGCGGTTGGCGCTGTAGATCAAGGTTCGAGCCGTAATTTCCCAGAAATATTTGCTGCCTCTGTCCTCGCCGTACGCCAGAGCACAGAGTTTATCGGCGAGTTTCTGGTGATCCTTGGCTATACGATAACAATCAAAACGGACCTTTCCCTGAGGTGAATATTCACCGGTCTTGAAATCCACGGAATGAATAGATCTGTCATCCATCTTTTTATAAAACCCGGCCCTGGTTTTTTGACCCAGTCGATCTGATTCAATTAATATATTAAGTATTTCTGGAATGGAATAACTGTCCCGTTCTTCATCTTCCAGTGCTTTGTCATAGGTTGTCTGAGTTACATGTTTCATGGTGTCCAGACCAACGACATCGGCAGTGCGGAAAGTTGCGCTTTTTGGCCGGCCGCAAATAGTACCTGTCAGTTTATCCACCTCTTCAACAGTCAGTCCTTGCTCAACGGCCAAATTCACCGTGATTATAAGACCGTAACCGCCTATCCGGTTGCCAATAAAGTTGGGTGTATCCTTGGCATGGACAATGCCTTTTCCCAGCACTGACTCACCGAAATCAGCCATGGTATTATAGGTTTCATCGGAGGTGTGTTCTCCTCGAACCAGCTCCAGCAGCTGCATGTATCGCGGCGGATTAAAAAAGTGAGTGATCATGAACCGCTTTTTTACATCATCAGGCATAGATGCGGTCAGGTCGGTCAGTGGAATTCCAGATGTATTGGAAGTCAGGATCGCTGAATCCTTGAGATGAGGAAGAAGTTTACTATAAATCAAGTCCTTAATATCAAGCCGTTCCACCACCGCTTCCAGGATCCAATCTGCTTCAGCGATATTTGCGATATGATCATCGTAATTACAAGGTGTAACCAGATCAGCATTTTTGGGTTTGTACAGCGGAGCAGGTTTCAGGGAGGTTAATGTTTCTTTTCCCTTTTCCGCCAGTTCCTGGCTGATGTCAAAGAGAAAGGATGGAATACCAGCATTGGCGAGGTGTCCCGCGATCTGGGCACCCATGACACCGGCACCAAGAACCGCTACTTTTTCAATCTTTTGCGACATAATTCTACCTATCTTTCCAGAATGGTTGCGATACCCTGTCCCGTACCGATACACATGGTGGCCAGTCCTGTTTTGGCATCTTGCTGTTCCATTACATTCAAGAGTGTGGTGATAATCCGCGCTCCGGAACAGCCTAGGGGGTGGCCCAGTGCGATGGCGCCGCCGTTCAGGTTGATTTTGGACTGATCCCAATTACCTTGTTGGATCACATAAAGGGATTGGGCAGCAAAGGCTTCGTTGAGTTCAATAACATCAACATTATCCATGGTTAACCCTGCTTGTTTCAGCGCTTTTTCGGTAGCAGGAAGAGGTCCCATGCCCATTTTCCGCCAGTCCACACCGGCCACGGAACGACTGTTTATAGCGGCTCTGATAGTGAGTTCGTTACCTTCTGCAAATTTCCGGCTGGTGATCAATACAGCAGAAGCACCAATGGAAATTGGGCTGGATGTTGCCGGTGTAATGGTTCCGTTTTCCAGGAAAGCCGGATTCAGGCTTTTGATTTTCTCCAGGTCTGGTTCCCGGGGTCCTTCATCCTTTTCAACCGTGGCCTCACCATAAACGTCGATGGGAATGATTTCATTGTCAAAACGGCCATTTGCCCATGCGTCTAAGGCTTTTTGATGAGAACCTACTGCGAAATCCTCCTGGTCTGTCCGGGGAATATGGCCCTCTTCGGCCAGGTTCTCTGCCGTTTCACCCATGCCAATATAGTATTCCTGCTCCGCAAGTTGCGGATGGAAATCGGGGTTGAACCCCCCCATGGGAATGGAGAACATGTCTTCTACGCCTGCGGCAATGCCCACGGTCATATCGCCGGTTTCAATACGGGAACTGACCTGGTGAACCGCATCCATGGATGAACCGCAAAACCGGTTCACCACCGCCCCGGCAACGGTCTCAGGAAGCCCGGCAAGAATGGCTGCTCCTTTGGCCATAAGCATGCCCTGGGGGCCCTCCGGGAAAGCACATCCTAAAATAAGATCTTCTATAATATCGGGTGCTACCTTTTCGTTGCGGTTTAATAATCCTTTTACAACCTGGGCTGTAAGATCATCAGGGCGGATCCCCACCAGGTTTCCATTTTTTACGCCAATGGGAGAACGAACTGCATCAATAATAACGGACTCAGACATAGTCATCCCCTTAGAAACGATTGTTGCGGTGGAAAAGAAAATCGTTTACATCAAAATCGTCAAAAATAATGAGTGATCCTAATGAAGGTGTTTTGAACATTTTTGCTAAAGAAAACGCAAGGGCCAATATGCGCTTTTTCGGGGAGATATGTATTTGTTTCATGGGGTTTGTTCCTTTTTAAAATGGGTAATCTTTTTTGGTGTACATGAAATCAGCCAATTCCTGTTTGAGAGAAATGACATCTATGTGCAGGGTCATTCTGCTTGTAAGCTGTTGAATCGTTTCCAGATGATTATCAGGAATGATTTCCTTGAAAATTTTATTCAAACATACCTTAGAGAGCGATTTCATTTTTAACAGTGATTCCGCGGCATAGATGCGGGCAATGATGGAACTCATATTGGAAGCACCATTGGCTGACTGTATCTGGCTGACCCGGGCGATCACCGATTCCATGGTATAGATTTCGGTGAAAATATCTGCCAGCGCTTCCCCTAGCTGCTGCTCATGCTTCAGGTCCTGTCCGTACTCGCAGAGTGCTTCGTGAAACACCAGTGCTGCCAGCCGCTTGGCATTTTCCAGGCCGTATTTTTCTGAGCTTAAAGGATCATCAGCAAGTCCCGGGAGGCTCTGGTTTAAAAAATCATCCAATGCCTTCAAATAGTTGCGCAGGGATAATTCTTCCAGCAATACCTTTTTCATCATGTAGCCGGTGATAATCATACGGTTGATCTCGTTGGTCCCTTCCCAGATAGTGTTGATCCGGTCATCCCGGTAAGCCCGGGCTATTGGGTATTCTTCTATGAAGCCGTAACCGCCAAAGATCTGTAAACATGTGTCAATACACATATCGGAAGTTTCACTTCCAAGAACCTTAACCATGGAGGCCTCCACAGCAAATCGTTCTGTGGCCTCACCCATTTTTTTATAATAATCAGGATCATTTTTATCCAGATCATCAATGGCATCCTGGATCAGGCCTACAGTGCGGTAGAGCATGGCATCGGCGGCAAAGAGCTGGACTGAGATGTCTGCGATTTTTCCCCGTATGGCATCAAACCTGGCAATGGGCTGTCCAAACTGACGGCGCTCCAGGGCATATTTGATTGTTTCTTCGAGTGCCAGCTTGATCCCGCCCACGGAGGCGGCGCCCAGTTTATAACGGCCAATATTGAGAGCATTGAAAGCAATGGCTGCTCCTTTGCCTACCTCATAGAGTAAATTTTCAACAGGAACCCTGGCATCCGTGAATTTCAACGAAGTCGTAGAAGATCCTTTCATGCCCATTTTTTTTTCTTCGGTGCCAATTTCAAAGCCTGCCGTGCCGCGCTCAATAATGAATCCGGAAAACTTGTCCCCATCCACCTGGGCCAGAATGGTGTAGATATCCGCCCAGGCGCCGTTGCTGATAAACTGTTTTTCACCATTGAGTATATAATAGGAACCATCGTCGGAAAGTACGGCAGTGGTCTTGGCTGCCAGGGCATCAGAACCGGAAGAAGGTTCTGTGAGTCCGTAGGCACCCACCCACTCCCCGGTCATGAGCTTGGGCAGGTATTTTTTCTTTTGCTCCGGTGTGCCGAAAAAAACTATACCCATGCTGCCGATTCCGGTTTGAACACCAAACGTACAGGAGAAGGATGCGGAGCCGCCCCGGGACACTCCCTCCGTGACAATACATGAAGTAATTTTGTCTAATTCGGTACCGCCGTATTCTTCAGGTGCATCTACACCGATTAGACCCAGTTCGCCCATTTCGCGAAGGATAGAAAGGCTGAGGTCTTTATCCAGTTTATCAATAGCTACAACATTTGGGAGAATGCGGTCCTTAGCAAATTCTACGATCATATTTTCTATATCTTTATGATCATCGGTGAACGATTCCCGGCAGAAAATGGTTGTATCTCCCACCGGGGAAACCAGCCACTGACCGCCTGTTTTCATTGAGATTGTAATTGGTTCGTTCATTTTTTCCTCTTTTTCTTTAGTCCATTGAGAATAAAATTTGATATAGTATCAATATACTCGTGAGCCTCGACACCGGATTTATCAAAAAGTGTAAACCAGTTGATACCTTCGATATTGATCAGAATGGAAAGGGCCGTGATCCGCGGTTCCACATTTTTGAATTCTCCGTTGGCTATGCCAACTTTGATAATTTCGATGATATATTCCAGAAAATCGGAATATACCTGCTGGAGTTTGGCGTTAAAATCAGGATTCAGGCCTGCCAGCCGCCAGAATTCAACCAGGAGTTTGAATACTGCAGGGTTTTTATCGAACTGCTCTATAAAAAAATCGAATAACGCTTTCAATTGATCTGATGCAGATTCCTGCTGCTGCAGCGTATCCACTACACCAGAACTATATTGAAGAAACCAATAATCTACCAGAGAGAGATAGACTTCTTCCTTGGATTTATAATACCAGTAAATAGCGCCCTTGGAAAGTTGAGATTTTTCAACAATATCATCCATGCGGCTCTGGTCATATCCTTTGGCAACCACCACCGACAGGGCAGCGCTCATGATTTGTTCTTTTCTCCGATCTTGGAGTTCTAATTTCTTCAATTTTTTATTTTATAAATACATTAATGCACTTAATAAATCGCTTAAAAACTCTATTCATAATGTATGGTTTATCAAAATTTCGACCCCACATCAGAATTAACTGTTCCCGCAATACAGCTTCCTTTGCTTCACTTATCATTTGTATTCTTTCTGTACTTGATTGAAAACTAAACCGACTGGTCGGTCGAATTTAAAAGCAAATAATAATCAGATCAAATGAAATATTACCATGTTGCTAAAGTTCTAGCTTTTCTGGATTTCATCTAACCCGGTATATTTCATCCGGGCAGAGAAACCATCTTTACCTCGTAAATGATGATTAAGTCATTATTGCAGGAACTGTATCATGACACCATTCATAATTTTAATCCATATTATAGCCGCTGCCGTCTGGACTGGCGGACATTTGGTCCTGGCTATCGGATTATTGCCGAAAGCATTAAAGAACCAGGATCCTGCTATTATTGATTTTTTTGAATCCAGTTTCGAATGGATTGGGATTCCAGCACTTTTTCTCCAGGTGATCACCGGGTTTTATCTGGTCCATTATTATGCCTCGGATGTTTCGCAATGACTGGATATGCATATAGACAGAGTTTTTATGGTTAAACTAAGCTGTCTTCTGGTAACGATTTTATTGGCAGCACATGCGCGCTTTCGGGTCATCCCGAACCTCGATAAGGATAATCTCCGCTATCTTGCGGCACATATTATTGCGGTGACGATTGTGTCCGTGGTTTTTGTCATTGCGGGGTTGAACTTTCGAACAGGTTATTTCTTTTAGCCGCGGTATCTTTGAAAAAAACCAATTATTAATCTTGGTGTGATTTCCTTTGCAGTTGGGTCGCTTAAGATGCCTTTAGTCTATTCCCGTATTAATTCATAGATGAATCGATCCTTACTGCCATAAAAACTTTTCTAATGATTGCTTATTTCTTTCCGACAAATAAACACCATCGATTTTTATGATTTATAAAATTAACTGCTTATTTAGCAATTTCCTTTTTACAATTAAAAATGTTATTTGATTGAATTATATAGAAAATTTAAATTTCGACCAGTAAGTCGATATATAAACTAATAATTTATTTATGCCAGTTTCAAAACGTCAATTAGAAGAAAGAGAAATGCGTAAGGAACGCATCTTAACCGGTGCTTTGGAAGTATTCAAATCCAAAGGATTGGAAGGTGCCACCATGGATGAGATTGCAGCAGAATCTGGATTCGGAAAGGCTACACTATATTATTATTTCAATTCCAAGGAAGAAGTATTTGCTGCAATTCTAACAAATGGTTGGCAAAATCTATGGTCCAGCTTGGAATCGGTAATTGCAGACCATAAGGGTCCAAGACAGGTCTTTATCAATGTTTTGTTGAAGATTGCGGAAAATGTCCGGAATCGTCCTGGGCTTTATGAGTTTTTATTTAATGCACCAAAGGTGGTTCATTTTGAGGAACAGCCCTGGAGGATTTACCAGGATAGAATGTATGGTACACTCCAGGGTTTACTGGAAGACGGTGTACAGGCAGGCGAATTTCCCAAGATTGATCCCCAACTTCTTTTTAAAGCCTTGGGCGGTCTTTTCATGGGGCTGGTCCTCATGGGAGGCAGAACTGAACCGGTATCTCAAAAAGACGTAGAAGAATTATTGATCCAATTGATTACTGACCCTACTCAAAAGTAGTGAATCGACTTTATATTTTTATTTTATTAATTCATTTCACCCAATCCTGGGCTACGACTATTTCTGGTTTTGTAAAAGATAGTGATACAGATAAATCCATCCCGAATGCCAATATATTTATCAAAGAAACGGGTCAGGGTACTATTTCCAATCCATATGGTTATTTTGAAATGGAAATGGTCCCAGGGGATTATACATTGACGACTTCCGTGATTGGTTTTGAAACAGATACCAGGGAGATCATGGTCACCGATGAAGTTTTGGAACTGGAAGTTCATATAGAAACAACCATTCTTGAATTCAGCAAAATACAGGTAGAGGGACTTTTTACAACTCGCCTTGGATATGAATCGGTGGATGTGATTTATAATGAAAAGATCAAATCCATGGAAAAGGAATCCATCACTGATGTGCTAAGAACACTGCCGGGTGTGGACGTTCAGTTTGCTCACCCGAATGGTCGAAACGTTAATCTATCGATTCGTGGTTCTTCGGATTATAAACCTGGTGGTTACAATAACAGGGTCCTGCTTTTACTGGATGGGTTCCCGATCCAAATCCCCAATAGTGGCACCCCGGACTGGAATTCACTTCCCCTGGAGAGTATCCGGCGTATTGAAGTTGATAACAGCCCTGCGTCCGCTCAATACGGACATAATTCTATGGGCGGGGTCATCAATTTGATCACGGATTATAAGGGTAAGGATAAAAATACCTTCCTGCGATTCTCTGGCGGAACATACAGCACGGGACAAACCAGTATAACCCACGGGAATGAAAAAGGGAACTGGGCCTATGGTGTCAATGCCATGACGCGCTCATCTGAAGGGCACCGCTTTAATGCTGATGATAAAATAACCAGGCTCAGAACTTACCTGCGATACGGAGATAATAAGGGCCGAACCTATCGTCTCAGCCATATTCTATCCTATTCCGATATTGGACACCCGGGTTTTGCCAGCATTCCTTCCTTTAGAAGATCTCAACGCCTATCCCAGTATGTGCAAGGTCATGGGTTTTATCCGATTGGGAATGGACTTTCCATGTCTCACTCGGTCTTTCTCAACAAATTTAGTACTCATTATTATGATCGAAATGATGCCCCGGAAGACAAAATAGAAGGTGAACGGGATTATGATGACATAACGGTTGGACTCCGTTCTGAAATGTTGGTCACAAAATGGGCCCGGTGGATTTTCATGGCTGGGACGGACGTGGACTGGAGCCAGTCACAGGTGTCTGTATTCAACCCGATCTATGATTCACCTGAGCAGCTGTCTCTTGGCGGATTTGTGCAATCCAAGTATTCGATCGGGAACGGCTGGAATTTTGGGACTGGACTTCGCTATGATTATCGCAGATCGGATCCAGGAGGTAATTTCCAGAAAAGAATCTACACCAACTGGTCGCCCAAGGTGAACCTGATGTATACAATGCAGGGGAAACGGGCATTTACATTGGCCTACAGTGAGGGATTCCGTGCTCCATCTCTATCAGAATTATACCTGAAACATACCAGCTCCTATGGCCTCACATTGCAGGGAAATCCCTCCGTTTTTCCGGAAAAGGTGCAGGCGTATGAGGTCATGTATGAACATCCTCACAGCGAATCATGGGTTTGGAGCGTTTCAGTTTTTCATAATCGATACGAAAACATGATTGATTTTGTCTACAATGTACCGGTATTGGCCGTGAACCGGGAGGGGGTGACGGGCACCGGCAGTGAATATCAATTCAAGTGGGAACCGTTTGATCCCATCAATATCAATGGCAGTTATGCCTACTTGGATATGTCGGACCGCAGTGGTGACCCTATTCTATACCGATCCAGGCATCGAGGACAACTTTATGCAGATTTTTCATCCCATATCCTGGATGTGCGGCTGGGAGTCCAGGGATGGACTGAGCAGGCCTATGAAGATTTCCTAAGTCACGACTACAAATTTATTAATGGGAAAATCGTTTTTCCTCTCCGCAAACTCCCAACTACCATAATCAGTGATCTCATTTTATCTCGAGAAATTGGAATGTATAGAGGTTCCCTGCGCATTTCAAATTTGTTCCATATGGAATACGAACTCATCCAAGATTTTCCAATGCCGGGACGAGCCTGGCAATTCACTCTAACCAAAACTTTATAATAATAATAAACGGAGTTACAAATGAAACTAGTTAAAACCTTACTTTTGGTGTCATTTTCATTGGTCATGTTTTTATCCATAGCCTGCGAAGATAATAAAACGGAAGACCCAGCGCCTGAAAGTGCAACCCTAACAGGGCTCATTACATTTACAGGGGAATGGCCTACAACTGGAACTGTAGCTGTATCTTTGAGTCCAACCTGGCCGCCAACGGGTGCCCCGGCCGCCAGTTCAGCAATTTCATCCTCGGATTTATCAAACAATACATACACTTATACGTTTGAAAATGTAACCTTTGGGTCCTACGCTTCTATTGCTATATCCTGGCAGGATCCTAATGATACAAATCCTATGACTAATCAACATACCCTTGGAGCCTATGGAGGAGTATTCCCATTTTTTACTGCATATGGTGGTACTGATCCTGCTGAGGTAACTGTTACTGAAACGGAATACGAATTAACCGGTTTGGATTTTGGTGCTGATTTAAGCTTAGCTCAACCGTAAATCGTTTATTCATTTAAAACGTACAATAGGAAAGCTCTGTTTAGACAGAGCCTCCTTGGCAATTCAAAATCGGCAAAAAATGTAATCGTATTTAATATTAAAGCTTGTTCAGCAAGAGTAACTAAAGAGAAGACTGATTTAAAATGAAATACCATTTTGTATTGTTAATGTTTTTTATACTGCTTCACAATTATGGATGCAGCAGAAAACCAGAATATTCAAATCATCTGATACAGAAAGATGAAGAACATTTCAAAAATCTTCGGCAGCTGACTTTCTCAGGTGAAAATGCAGAGGCATATTTCAGTTCGGACGGGAAAAAGCTGATTCTCCAGGCTCATGATGGAGACAGCTTTTGTGATCAGATCTATATAATAAATATTGCTTCAGGATCAGCTGAAATGGTCTCAACGGGTAATGGAGTTACTACCTGTAGTTTTTTTCAGTATCCG
>ERZ651768.2621-NODE-2621-length-12375-cov-3.197756_pt1 | contig 12375 bp, 12 predicted proteins | sample MGYA00514754_ERZ651768 | MGnify/ENA metagenome assembly ERZ651768 | reverse complement strand
ATTTAATGAGGTTAACACACTATAGCTTTGACCATTCCTTAAAACATAAAACACTAAAATCCTATATTCTCTTATTATTGATGTTCAACAAGGTTTAACATCGTGTCATTTTGTCCGCTCAAAAAGGCTTTTAAATTATGTATCAAAATTGGCATCGCTTGCTCTACGTAAACATCAACCATGCCGCCTAAATGGGGAGTTAGATTTAGGTTAGGTTGAGACCAAAGAGGAGAGTCGACTGGAAGTGGTTCCTGCTCAAAAACATCTAATCCGGCTCCAGCAATTTCTCCATTATTAATAGCAGTCATTAAAGCATTCTCGTCAACGACGCCTCCACGAGCGACATTTATTAAATATGCGGTTCTTTTCATACCTGAGAATACGCGTTCGTCTACGAGACCCAATGTTTCACCGTCCAGTGGAACCAACACAACTAAATAATCCAGTTCTTGCACTATGGAAATTAGTTCTTTACGCAGCACTATTTTGTCAAAATTTTCTAACTCGCGGCGCGTATTGGTTATCCCCACCACATTCATGTCGAAAGCTTTGCACCGTTTCGCTAAGGCCTGGCTGATGACCCCCACGCCCAACAAACCGACGGTTTTTTTTTGCAATGATTTTCCAGGCCAACGCTCCCAAAGGTGGTCTCTTTGGTTTACCATCGCCTTCGAATAATTACGGGACAGGGATAACATGTGCATAAAAACAAGCTCAGAAACCTGGGGGCCATGAATTCCACGCATCGAAGTGAATATGACGGTATCATCTAAATAAGGACTGTCTATCATCCCGTCTAAACCCGTCCCTAAGGATTGAACCCAGCGCAATCGGTTTGATGCCTTGAAACTATCCGGGCTTAAAAAATCACTGAACGTAAATAAGACGTCGTATAGCTTAAAGTTTTTTCCAAAGTCGTCACGATAGGACCCAACTGTAAATATTACTTCAGGAAATAGGGGGGCGAGTTTGACTAAAAAGGTTTCAGGATTAGGTCCTAAAATATGGATCTTTGTCATGATTCAGTTATAACCTCCATTCCCCTTTTGTGCTGTCTTGTGTAATACAATCTTATAGCAAAATCGTAATTGAATAAATTTATGAGTTCTGCGTTTTGGAGAGTTAATGACTAAGTCTGTTGCAATTATAGGCGCTAGTCGCGGGATTGGTTTAGGTTTTGCGCGGGCTTACGCCGGAGAAGGCTGGAATACGCATGTTACGACACGGGCTATAGGCGAACCTGGAGAATTAGGAAAGATTAAGGGTAATATTACGATCCACAACTTGGACGTGCGCAATAGCCAGCAGATAGCGGCGTTAGCAGAAGAAATTACAGACATTGGAATAGATGTTCTGATTCATAATGCGGGTGTAAACGATACAGGTATGCAAGTTGAGGAAGTAATGAAGATCAATGCTGAAGCACCCTTTGATGTCATTAGTGCCTTGTTGCCTGCTATTGCGCGAGGGAGCATGAAAAAGATGGCAATTCTCACAAGCCAGATGGGAGCCCGAAATGGCGGTGCTACGCCGTCTAGCACTTACGGAAAATCAAAATGTGCACTTAATGATCGCTTCCGTGAGATTGAGGTGAATTGGCGTGAATTCGGGATCTCCTCTATTGTTTTTCATCCAGGTTGGGTGGCAACTGACATGGGTGGACGCTTTGCACCTGTGAGCGTAGAGGAAAGTGTTAATGGTATGCGGAATGTAATAGAAACACTAACCAGCGCGGATAGCGGAAGTTTTTTTAACTGGAAAGGCAAGAAACATCCCTGGTAGGACTAGGAGGTTTATTTTTACAGTATCAGATCAGCAGTAATACGATATTCGGAAATAAGGGTGTGGAAAGGCGGAATATTTTACCGTCGGTCAAATAATAAGCGATTGATCTGGTTATCTTCGCATATTAATCGGGAAATGACACAAACAATAATATGAAACTCGTTTTATTTACTTTCTTTTTTTTCTCGTCTTTTGCCTTCGAGGGTGTTGCACAAGAAGTGATGCTGCAATGTATGGATGCCACGGGCACCGAAAAGAGTTTTTTGATATTTAAAGAAACAAAAAAGGTTCAGTTCTCTTCTATCAACGGCGGGACACTTGGTAGTTTCAGAGAGACATCGACTGAGTATTTGTTTAAGTTTCCAAAATCAGATAAACGCTCAGAAGCATCAGTTAAGGTTGATAAAAATTCCGGAATGATGGAGTTTGAAACGGGAAACTTGCCTTATCTCTCCATACTTTGGACAGCCAACTGCTCAGAAATTGCGCGCTGACAAAGTTTTAGAAAACATATAGTTTGTAACGCCCGCCCATAAAAATAAATAGGAAAATTTTTAGATTCTAACTTTGTTACGGCCATACGTTGTTTAACAGCGTTCAAACGTAATGCGGCTAAAGGCCTGGAGGAGTAAATGAAACATGATTTATGAGCAACGTATATACAAATGTTATCCAGGACGCATGCCTAATCTACTTAAGCGATTTGAGACGACTACACTCTCAATCTGGGAGCGTCATGGTATCCGTCAAGCGGGTTTTTGGACCCCTGTCGTTGGAAAATCAAATTTGGAACTCTTTTACCTTCTTGCATGGTTATCAATGTCCGAACGAGAAGAAAAATGGGAGGCGTTTAGAAAGGATCCCGAGTGGCTCCAAAAACGAGAAGCCTCCGAGGAAGATGGTCCTATTGTTGCGTCTATAGAAAATTTATTTCTAGAACCGACAAGCTTTTCATGTGTTAAGTAATACGGCAAACAAGACGGCTGGTTAAATACTTGAAAGAGGGATTTTCTTTAAAAAGACCATATTTAATGGGGAACTAAAGAATGCGTTCGGTTAAGAAGTTTTGGGCTATGGCCAGGGTGATATAAACAGAAATCAAAAAGTAAGCATTTAATCGTTATTTCGAGCCGTCTTGGCCAAAATATTTATCAGACCGCGGGTAAACGGATCAGCATCTTCTAACTTTTTTTTGAACATTTTTTGATTTATTACCAGCAAATCAACGTAGGAATTTACAGCCTTTGCGGATGCCATGCGGGGTTGGTCATCTATCAACGCCATTTCCCCAAACATTGCACCCTTTTCAAGAACCCTAAGCGACACCAAACCTTTTGGGGATTCCTTGAGGATTTCCACTTGACCATTCTGAATGATAAAGGCCTGGTCACCTTTTTCGTGCTGCCGAAATATAAAACGGTCTGTCTCAAATCGTCGACTTCCGGTTTGGGAGGCCGGGTTATACGATTGCTTGCTACTTGTCTCGGATTGTTCCGCCATGTTGATCTTTCCCTAATAGTATAGTTATAACACGCTACTATCAGGATTATCACGATATAATAGTTTTTAGTAACTGTTAAACATATTAGCCTGATCAGATTTCATCGTACTTGTGAAATACAAGGGGCAGAAATTTGTATAGTGATACAAACTATTTTCGTTCTTGCCTTATATTATAGCCGCAGGTGATTCACCAAATGTTAAATGAAGCCAATTATTATTAGATCCAATAATAAATCAATTAAGAACGGGAACCCTCGCCGCCTGATTCACATATTCAGGCGGTTTTTTTTCGTTCATTTATAGAGTCATTTATACGATATTTTTGTGTGTCGCTGAGGAACCTTTATTATTTGTTGGGTCATAAAGAGCAACATCTGGGTTCAATTTCATGGCCATCTCAAATGAAAACTTATACGCTAAACCAACAGCACAGATTTTGGTACAACAAAGGTTTTTAGAAAGGCGGCAGCCGTGAGAATATCCGCAGAGATAGCAGGGAGAGATCACAATGATTGAGAATCTTGCTGATTATGTAAATAATGACAGTGCGCTTGTCCGGCGGGGGCGCTTTGTAAACTGTGATATCCTAGTGGGCATCGGGAATTTAGATTATATTGTTAAGATTGAAGAGGGACGGGTTACGGCCGCACGCCTTAGGCGGTTAAATATTGAATCTGGTCTCTTTGCAATTCGTGCTTCCGCTAAAATTTGGGAGGAATTTTGGCGTCCCATGCCGAAGCGCGATCATCATGATCTGTTCAGCATGATGGCTGCGGGTTTGGCCCAAATTGACGGCGATCTATTACCTTTAATGCAAAATCTTCAATATTTCAAAGATCTGCTAGGGGCCCCTCGGCCTGCAAGTATAGGGAATTAAGTTATGCCTACTTTCGAACCAATTGTGGGGCGTTATATCAGCATGGTTGTTGCTGGTGACACTATGCGTATCTATGTGGAGGAAGCCGGCTCCGGTATTCCATTAGTTTGCCTCCATACCGCAGGATCTGATTCACGCCAGTTCCGGCATTTGATGACCGACCCTTCCATTACGGATCACTACAGAGTTTTAGCCTTCGATATGCCTTGGCATGGTAAGTCCAATCCTCCTATTGGTTGGCGTGAAATTGAATATAAGCTTACGACCGGGCTTTATAAGGAAACCGTTGTTGCGTTCTGTCAGGCGATGGAATTGAACCAACCGGCAATTATGGGTTGTTCAATGGGCGGTCGAATAGTGCTGCATCTGGCACTGGAATATCCGGATGATTATCGTGCTGTGATTGCTCTTGAAGGTGCGGACCGGCTGGAGCCTTATTATGATACCGAGTGGCTACACCGGCCTGATGTAAACGGAGGCGAGGTAGCGGCTGGATTTGTTTCTGGACAAATCGCACCACAGAGCCCATCGGAGTATCGCTGGGAGACTTTATGGGCCTACATGCAGGGTGGCCCCGGTGTTTTCAAAGGAGACTTGTATTTTTACTGGGTAGACGGCCATTTTGATGACCGTTCCGTGCAGATTGATACCACACGCTGTCCAGTCTATCTACTATCAGGCGAGTACGACTCATCTTGCACGCCAGAGCGTACTCGTGATACTGCAGAACGTATTCAGGGATCTAAGGCTGTCGTAATGAAGGGAATGGGTCATTTCCCAATGTCAGAGAACCCAGCCTTATTTCGTGAACATATACTTCCCGTTTTGAAGGAAATTCGGGTAAACAATTGAAACTATTTGCTCCTCGTTCTTGAAACCGTTTTCAGGTCCCAATCGCCTGTCTGTCAGGGTTTAATCACTTGTTTGCTTACCACTTAACGATTTTAACCCAAGCAAGAAATTTACAGGTTAACCATTAGAAATGGATATTGCGGAGTGAGTAAAAGCATCTATCGTCATTTCGATGTCATCATCGCTCAGTGCAAGCGATACATATAGTTTGTTCGGCGATTTCAAAATTCCGTGTAGCATCAGCGAGCAGTTGAATGCAATTTTCTTGTCGTTATCACATGCAACAAAATCACGATAATTATTTACCGATGCCTCTGTAAAAAGAACGTCAAACAGTTCCGGTTCCCCAACAATTTGATGAGCTTGACCGGAATTGTTTAACTGCATAGTCATTGCCTTCATTAATTTTTGTCCCGATGTTCGAAGCCGTTTATAGGAGCCCGGTCGCCTTAGAATTTCTAAAGTTTTAAGACCAGCAACGGCGGCGACGGGGTTTCCGCTTAAGGTTCCATTTTGCATGAGAAAACGATCTTGACCTACTTGGTTCTTATCAAAATGTGCCATGATATCTGCCTGCCCGGCGATGACGGCAAGGGGAAAGCCACCACCAATTACCTTTCCAAGAGTGCAGATATCAGGGGTGACACCGTAAAGCTCCTGCGCGCCGCCATAGGCAATGCGGAAACCAGTTACAATTTCGTCAAAAATAAGAACGATATTATTTTTTGTACATTCTTCCCGCAATGCCTCTAAAAACCCTGGTGAAGGTGTAATGATGCGTTGGAGCGGTTCGACAATAATCCCACTAATCTCACCCGAATATTCGGAGATCAGAGAACGGACAAAATCGATATCGTTAAATGGAGCGATCAGAACTTGATCGCGCACGGTATCCGGTATGCCTGCCGAATCCGGTACGGCAACCGGAAGGTTCATTAGTTTTTCTGGGGCCAGGCTCATTTGGGCTTCGGCCGACATTCCATGGTATCCTCCCTCAAATTTCACAATCTTATCGCGGCCGGTGAATGCTCGGGCTAACCGCATCGCGTACATGTCGGCTTCACTTCCAGAGGTTACGTAACGGACCCGTTCGGCGCAGGGAACAGCTCGGCAGATTTCTTCCGCCAACTCAAGACCGTGTGCATTGTTGGCAAAAAAGGTCATGCCTTTTCCAAGCTGCTCTTGAACAACTTCTATAACTTCGGGATTTCCGTGGCCTAATATCAATGGGCCGGAACCAATCAGGTAATCGATATATTTGTTTCCATCTTCATCCCAAATATGGGAACCTTTGCCCTCACGAATGAATATGTTTGGATCAAAGTTGCCAAAACCACCTTCCGGAAGAACTTTTTTTGCGCGATCAATCAGTTCAAGTTGGTTCATGTGTCGGCGTCCAGGTTTAAAATTTAATCTTAGTCGGATAACGCATCAGAAAGCGTAGACTTCTTTGGCGATGCGACGACTAATTTTGCCCAATAATAGATCCCGTTGTACCGCTTTTCGATCCCGATCCCGGGGGTTTCCCCAACCGCCCCCACCAGAAGTCCGGAAACTGACAATATCTCCACTTTTTAGTGCGACCCCTGTTACTTTGCTGGGGAGCTTCCTCTCTTTTGGTGTATCTGGATTTACAATGATCTCAGTAAGGGAACCTTGCTCTCCTCCATGCAAACCGTAAGGGCCAAATTTCATACGATCGGCAAGAATAGTCAGATGGGCGTTACCTTCAAGAATTCGGAGATCCCGTCGTATGCCTAAGCCACCTCTGTATCTACCTGGGCCGCCGGAATCGGGTATCAATTCGTAACGTTCAATTTGTACCGGGTGGAGACGCTCTACCATTTCAACTGGTGTATTGGCGGGATTGTGTATATGCGCTGAGCAGCTTTCCAGCCCATCGCGCTTAGGCGAGCCCCCCCAGCCACCAACTTCGATTTCAAACAATGCCCAAGTCATGCTTTTGTCGGGGGCAATTCCACTTAAATGGTAGGTGGTTGACATCCCGTAGTAGGCTGCAGGAATTTGATCAGGAAGAGCTTCGGCCATCGCACCCAAGACCGTGTCGCACGTGCGGTGTACTATCGCCATGCGACCAACCACAGGTGCAGGCGGAGCAGCTGAGACAATGGAAGCTTCTGGCATTATGAATTTAACCGGTCTGAAGGCACCTTCGTTAACAGGAACATCTGCACCAATTGCGGCAGCCAGACAATAATGCACGACAGCCCCGGTCATTGATTGGCTGCAATTAATGGGAGCATTACGTTGTGGATCAGAACCCGTGAAGTCGGCAGTGATGCAATCGTCTTCGATGATCAATGCTAAACGGATGACAGCTGGTTCATCATTGACACCATCGTCATCGAGCCAGTCTTTAAACTCGTAACGGCCGTTGGGCATAGTGTTAATGCCGTGCCTGACTAGTCGTTCCGAATAATCCATTAGCGCATCCACACACTCCATTGTTGTCTCGCTGCCGTAACGCTCTAGGAGTTCCAGGAAACTACGCTCACCAACGCGCATACATGCAAGTTGCGCTTCAATATCTCCCCAAACGAAGTCCGGTAGCCGTATATTTGCCAGAAACAACTTCTTTATATCCTCGACTAGGCAGCCTTTACTATAAAGTTTGACAGGTGGGATACGCAGACCCTCTTGAAAAATAGAGTCGGCTGTCATTGTATAGCTACCAGGTGAGGTGCCTCCGACATCGACATGATGAGCGACACAACCACAAACACCTGCTAATTTTTCGAGTTTAAAAATGGGCCTAAACATGACGATGTCAGGAAGATGTTGGCTACCACCCAAATATGGATCATTAACTAGGAATACGTCGCCTTCCTCCCATTGTTCCAGCGGAATACTATGTTCTAGAACGAAGCGGAGTGTTGGTCCCATGGCGTTGACGAATATAGGTGCGCCAGATGTCTGGCTAATTAGACGCCCCTGCGTGTCCATTAGAGCAGTTGCAAAGTCAAGAACTTCTCTGATAACGGGAGAGTGTGCTGTGTACTGAAGAGTTATGGCCATCTGCTCGGCTATAGAATCAAGCCCATTTTTGACCACCTGCATCATGACAGGGTCTACTTTTTTTAGGTTTTGGTCAGGGGTCTTTATTGAGCATGAATTCTCCATGGTTCTTTCCAATTCTTATTGTAATTTTCCGTTATTCACGAAAGTTTAAAATAAGGTGACCTGATGGGTCTGCTGTCAGAGACCAATTCGGAGGCACTAGGGTAGTCGAGTCTTTCTGCTCAATTACTATAGGGCCTTCCAATTTAGCATCTGCATATATGTCGTTGCGCTCGTATACGGCACAATCAATAGAAATTGCATCGCGGAAATGAACTCTTCGCTGCGCTTTTGCTTTGGGCAGGGATCGGCTACTTTTAAGCCGTATCTCGGATGGGCGGTCAACAGAAGCTGTCACAGTTACTCGCAAGCTGACGAGCTCAATGTCTCGGTCCTGAATATCGTAGGAATAATGACGAAAGTGTTCTCTATGAAAACTTGTTGCCATATCAACCAAAGTATTCTCATCTGGAGTTAATGTCGGCCACTCCACCGTAAGCTCGTAAGCTTGTCCGACATAACGCATGTCCGAGGAACCGGTGATGACAAATTGCGTTTCCAATATCCCTGCCTCTTCCAAGGTTATACATGCTTGTTTACTCAATTCTTCAAACGTTTGTTGAAATTTTTTTGCAGGGATTTTTGAAAGTTTGCCGAAGAAAGCCTTCCTCGCTTCGTGACGCATATCTGCTCCAATGAGCCCGACAGCAGATGCAACGCCGGGCATCGGAGGAACGATTACCTCGGTTACACCAAGTTCCTCCGCCAAGTAACATGCGTGAATAGGTCCGGCTCCTCCAAATGCGACCATCGAATAAAGTGAAGGATGGCGTCCGCGTTCAATCGATACACGACGCAGGGCACGGACCATATGAGAATTGGAAACTTCAATGATACCCGCAGCTAGTTTCAATGTATCCATTCCAAGCACCACTGCTAATCTGGAAAGAGCTTCCTCGACTTTGGGTAAGTCTAAAGCCATTTCACCTCCCAGAAAGTAGTCTGCACTGAGCCGGCCCAGATATAGGTTAGCATCGGTTGTAGTTGGGTCCTTACCACCGCGAGCATAGCACACTGGGCCCGGATCTGCGCCCGCACTCTGTGGTCCCACCCTTAAACCGCCTGCGTCGTCAATCCAGGCGATGGAACCACCGCCGGCACCGACTTCAACTATATCCATAAAGGATCCTCGGATTGGGTAGCCTGCCCCATAGCCGCCCGCCCCTTGTGCACCATGGGTGTTTCCTCCTACCTCGTATTCAGCACTCATTTCAAGTCGACCCTCGTGGATGAGAGCTGCCTTTGCAGTAGTGCCACCCATATCAAAACTGAGAAGATTTTCGCGGTCAAGTACTCGACCAATTGCGTGGGATGAAACTACACCGGCGGCGGGTCCAGATTCGATGATGTTGATTGGCTGACTTCGGATTTCCGAGGCAGTCATCATCCCTCCGCTCGATTGCATAATGTATAGTTGCCTATCGTAACCATGGGTTTTAAGGCGGTTCTCTAGGCTGTCCAGGTAGGCGTCGACTAAAGGCATTACTGCAGCGTTTACTACCGCAGTACTGGTGCGTTCATATTCTCGGAATTCGGGGCAGACGTCGACAGAGCAGGTTACGTACGCTTCCGGATCTTCGAGTCGAATAATCTCTGCGACGCTGTGTTCTTCCTGAGGTCTAGCGTAGGCATGGAGTAGGCTTACGGTATATACTTCTACGCTCGCTTCTATCATCGCTTGCACAATCTCTATAACTTGTTTTCGATTGATCGGCTCCATTATTGTGCCATCGGGTGCAATCCGGGCATCTATCTCCATACGTAGATTTCTTGGAACCAGGGGTGGTGCAATTTGTAGATCTATGTTGTACGTATCACTCCGAGCATGCCGGCGGATTTCCAGTACGTCGCGGAACCCACGATTTGTAATTAGCCCAACCCGGCTAGTTCTCTTCTCAATTAAGGCATTGGTGGCTGATGTGGTAGCGTGGACGATGCGAGAGCCTGGGAGTTTTGCATCTAGCTGAAGCCCAAACATTTTTTCTAACCCATCCAATATACCGGCTGATAAATCCTCTGGGGTGGAAAGAACCTTTTCTGAGCGGACTACACCTCCCCTTTTTTCAACAGCAACAATGTCAATAAATGTTCCTCCGACATCTACACCGATGACAATTTCTGGCGAGGAAACCGTGTATCTCATAGATATATTCAATCAAATGAGATGATTACACGCAAGTGATACGGATTTTGTAAAAACTAGTCTCCCCTTGATACTGGACACTATTTAAAAAAGAAACCGGGTAAAGTAGTTGATTATTATTGAGTTGAAAAATGCTGATGGGCGGCCAAATACTTGTTCAATAAGAAGGAAGTAGAAAGCATGGCATGATATCTATGCATTCACTCGTCGTGCTTACTCATCACGAATAATATTCGGGTCGAAGGGAGGTCGTGTAAATATCTGGTGAACCAAAGGTGCAAAATGATTTAGTGGCCTTGTTGGATAATCTGGGTCAAATGATGCCTGATCCCACAGGGCACAGAATTTTTCACAGGCTTCAAACCAAATGTGATCACGATAGCGTTCTCGCGCATCTTTATTCAGTCCTAATTTGTCAGCGTAATAATACATTTGAAACACTCCATGCATTTCAACGATCCAGGTCACTTTTGCGCGGACATAAGGCCGAATGATGGCTGCGGCAAATTGCGAATGGTTTTGCGGTGCCAGTTCGTCACCCAGATCATGTATTAAAGCTGCGACAATCAATTCTATATCGGCTCCACTATCTTCGGCTCTACTCGCAGCTTGTAGCGAATGCTGTAAACGGGTTACCTGGTAGCCCTCTAGACCGTCGTCCAATTTTTCCAGAGCTAACAATATTTTTTCAGGCAGTTTTTCTATATGGGTTTTTTCCAGTTCGTTAAGAAACTGATAATCTGCGTCAGTACCCTGATCCATACTTCTAAAGCTGACAGCCTTTTCTGTTTTGGTCATCCAGGTTTCCTTAAGTTTATCCCATCACGATGCAATTTCCGGAACAGGTTTTCCGGCCCATCCCGGTCTAGATAACAGCCCCTAAAGTGGCGCCTTCCCTCGGTTGGGTCAAAGGACGTTCTTCCATGCAATACGCGGCAATTATCAAAAAGTATGCACTGACCTGGTTTTAGTCTTAACGTTATTTGAAAAGTTGGTTCAACAAGTAACTGGGCCAAAATGTTTCGCGCATGGTGATAGTTTTGCAGTATTTGTTCTTCTAACAGAGGTAATTTGTCTAATCGAGGGCTATAATGCAGGCCGAGCATATCCCCTTTGGCATCAAGTGCCAGAATAGGGCGTAACATGGAAAGGCTTACTTCGGCGTCATTGAATTCAAACTTCACCGGAATCTCGGCTAACAATTTAAACCCATCAGGGGTTTCTTGTTTTAATACCTCAGCACAAGCCATAGAATCTACTAATGTACTGAGCCCTCCCATTGTTTCGTTTAGAAGACACTGCAGTAATTGGATACCCGGAGCAGGTTCGCGGTAGGGGTTATCTGTATGAGGGGTAAGCGCTATTGAACTGTATGCGAGATCATTTGATTTGGGACGTGATGAAATCTCAAAATAGTCGCCGAAATTAGTCGAATAGATAAAGCCAAAATGCCGACCAACCTTTAGGATAGAATCTTTTTCTAAAGGAGTATCGGATAAAATCAGAAAGCCAAATTGGAGATAATCTTTTACTGCTGCAAGGGTCACAGGAGGGTCTTTTAGCTCCAGCCAAGAATATGTTGGAATATAGGAAAGGTCAGATTTCCATAATTTCCTTATCGGGAGTGGTTGTGTGGGCAATAAATCGTGATTCAATGTTTCGATATTGTACGCCCCCTCATAGCCGTCTGAGAACAAAATCATGAGTCGTTTTTGATCGTCGCCACACCATTTTACTTTTATCAACTTTAAATCGAGAGGGAGTAGGTGTGGATTGAATAGCCGCTGTCGGTTAATTTTATTAATTTGGTCTTTGGATTGAGCGCGTTCCCGCAGCCAGAGAGCGGGCAGATACTTTAGTTCACCATTTATACGAGCAAATACTTGGGGATTTGATGCATCTAAATCATGTCGTATTTCGTATGAAATCTCATCTGCAGTTAACGCCGGAGAAGGAGGTGTGGCATTCGTCATCCCGTAACTCCTAGAAATTATCTGTTCTCTCTCGTAACGCCCTACTAACAAGTATCATCTGCTGGGTTGGTGAACGCATAGGCTCTCTCAACAGCCGGGCGGGC
>ERZ651768.2620-NODE-2620-length-12375-cov-3.479346_pt1 | contig 12375 bp, 11 predicted proteins | sample MGYA00514754_ERZ651768 | MGnify/ENA metagenome assembly ERZ651768 | reverse complement strand
GGCCTTATCATCCTGGGAGACGTAAAGCCAGGGCCGCACGAGCGGCAGTCCGGCCCTCATATGCGGTCGCCCAACGAATGACGTTTGTGCGCCTCATGCGCCCGTTCTTCGGCCGTGCTCCGGGCATACTTGTCCATGCTCCGGGCAGACCTCCAACCAAACTGCGCCATGATGTCAGCGTCTTTGTAATCGTCCTCGCTCTTGGCATAGTGCGCGGCGGTATGCCGGAGTTGGTGGGGATTGATGTGGTCGAGGCCCGCATCCTCGGCCCGCTTCTGCATCATCTTGCGGATGCCGGAGATTCCCAGGTAGGGCTTCTTGTCGATCTGCTGACCGCCGCCCGAACCCAGCCAGAGCCGATCAGTACCACGGCCAAACTTTTGATGTCGTCTTCGCTGATACCGATCGATCGCCTGGACGGTCTTAGGCCCGATAGATACCCTGCGAGTCCTGTTGCCCTTGCCTGTAACCGTAATGAGGCCGGCGTCCAGTTCGACGTCGTCCAGCTTGATCTCCGCTATCTCAGAAAGGCGGGCACCTGTATCTATGAACACCCGAATGATCGCGGTATCGCGTCTGGCGTTCTGGTCGTCGGCCTTCAGACAATGCTCGACCAGCTTTTGCAGGTCCTCTAGCTCGAGGACACTTGGCAGCGTCTCGTCCACCTTCGGAGACTTCAAGCGGGCGATCGGGTTATTCTCGGCCCGGATCTCGCCTTCAACCTCGACCATCCACTTGAAGAACGATTGGAGGCCTCGGAAGCGGTTATTGATCATGGCGGAGCTAAGGCCGCGATCTTGAAGGTGAACGATGAAGTGCTCGATATGCTCCCGCGTTATCAATGCCGGGTAGTTGGGCATACCAGAGGCTTGAACAAAGCCGGCAAATTGACGGAGAGCCTCGAGGTAGGTGGCGATGGTCTTGGGAGCGCGGTTTATCGCTCGGAGGTTCCGCTGGAAAGAGGGGATCAGGCCTTGGAAGGTGTCATAGTCGTTGACGCTTTGGGAAGGGGATGCGAGAATCTCTGCATGTTGACGCATGACTGGTTGGCCTCCGATAAATGACAGCGTGACTTCTGTTAATTATCTCCCCTAACACCGTTGTGCGCCAACCATTATGTCAAATCTAGGCGTAAATATGGGTGGTTAGCTCAGTTGGTTAGAGCACCTGCTTTACACGCAGGGGGTCAGAGGTTCGAGTCCTCTACCGCCCACCATACTTAACATCATTCTGGTTCCAGGCCTTCTGCCTCTTTCATTTCCCGCCCATGTCTTCTTCGGTCCCCTGAATATCTCGATGTTCGCGGGACACTCTGAACATGATGCCGTGCTATCCTATCGCAGCCAGTGATTTCGAATCCGATATAATCCGCTGGTTGATACGTTTTCGTTAAGAGGAACTTTATATGCCGAATTTCACCTATGGCGACGTCCAGATTCACTATGAGGAAGCTGGGTCTGGCTTCCCGCTTCTGGTCACCCCCGGCGGTGGTTTGAACTCTCTGGCCAGCAATTGGCCTGGACAAGTGTTCAATGCGATGGATGAGTTCGAGAACGACTTCCGCTGCATCACCATGGACCAGCGCAATGCCAACGGCGGCGAGTCCAAGGGACCGGTCCCCGTCGACGACCCATGGGGAGCCTTCGCCGACGACCAACTGGCGCTGCTGGACCACCTGGGAATCGGGCAGTTCTCCTTTATGGGCTACTGCATCGGAGGCCCGTTCGCGCTCAAGTTGATGGAACGAGCGCCAGAGCGAATCGTGGCCGGCATTCTCTGCCAGCCGGTCGGGCACAACCCGGCGTTCCCCGACTCGATGTACGACTCCGGGCGCGATATATGGGCGCCAGGACTTTTGGCCAAGCGGAGCGACGTGACCATGGAGACCTGCATGGCGTATCTGGAAAATCTTTACCGCGTGAACAATCCCGACTTCGTCTACAGCGTGTCGCGCGATTTCGTTAGTTCCTGCCAGACTCCGATGCTGGTCATGCCTGACAACACGCCGTCTCACTCCTACGAGGCTGCCATTGAGGTGGCCGAGTTGGCGCCAAAGGCCGAGCAGACCGTGTATCCGTGGAAAGAGGATAAAGACGTGATGGCAGCGACGATAGTCCAGGTGCGCGAGTACCTGTTGGCGCATCAACCGTAGGCATCAACCAGATAACTGTCACCGGCCGGTGGCGCGGCGAGACCCAGCGAACAAGCCGGGTCTCGCCGTTATTCGTATAGACCCAGTTGCATCCCTTTAGTCGCTTCCAGAGCCCGGCTGAATTCCGCCCAATCCCCCTCGCTCCAGCCGTCGAAGTGCACCAAGTCTTCCAGGTCCAATCGGTCACGCCAGCCGGCGGCCTGTAGGACCGGCTCCGTCGTGTACTCCACCGGGTAGCCCAAGCACAGATACGCCACCGGAATCACGTGGTGGGGCACCCCCAATATCTGACGCAGTTGGGCTTGCTTCAGGATGCTGACCCAGCCGACACCGACCCCCTCAGCCCTGGCGGCCAGCCAAAGGTTCTGCACCGCGCAGCAGGTGGAGTAAAGGTCGGTCTCCGGGATAGAATTGCGCCCCAGGACCACTTCCGCCCGGGTTGGGTCGCAGGTGACGCAGACGTTCACCGGCGACTCCATGATTCCTTCCAACTTCAGCGATAGATAGTGAGACCGCCGCGGCTCATCGAAGAAGCGGGAATATGAATCTCGTAAGAATTCAACCATGTCTGAAACGGTAATCCTACAAAGAGGCGATGTTTGTGTCATGGTCGTCCAGTTGCATTCGAACCTGGTGGTCGGCCCTATTTACTATTTAATTGTAATCCTGGCGCCGGAAACAGGGCGGTAATTTGGCGTATAGTTTTGTATTAAGCGTGATGGGCTCTATGGCTGGTGCTGTAAAAACGACTCGAGGGTATGCCTTCACTTGACAGGAAGCATGGTGCGAAAACGGGTTTCGGTCCGGCGGTGATCTGGTGATTAACCTGGACGATCAGTCTATCTATCAGGAATTTGACCCGTCCGGTCTACACCGGCGGCTCCAATCCCTGCCTGATCAGTGCAAACGGGCGTGGGACCAGGCCAAGAACATCGGGTTCCCCGACGATTGGCGACGTTGCACGGAAGTGATAATCGCGGGTATGGGAGGCTCGGCGATCGCCGGGAACTTGGCCGCCGATCTGGCTGGACCAAGCTCGACTACTTCCATCAGAGTGGTCCGTGATTTCCATATTCCTGGAATTTCCGGCATCCCCGGACCCGATGCGGGACCGAAGCCATTGGTTGTTGTGTGTAGTTTCTCTGGAGAGACCGAAGAATCTCTGGCCATGTTCGAACATGCCCGGTCGACCGGCGCGCCTATGGCCGTGATCACAGGAGGAGGCGCCCTCGCCCAACGGTCAGCCAAATCGGGTATCCCGGTTATGACCGTTGACGCTCCGGGCGAACCCCGTAGCGCTGTTGGATACAACCTGATGCTGCTGGCGTCCCTTTTAGACCGGATAGGTGTGATCGGTGTCTCTGACCATGAAGTAATGGAAGCCTTGGCAGCCGCTGAGTCGATGGCTTACAAAGTTGCGTCCGAAGTGCCGGCTGAGCAAAACCCAGCCAAATTAATGGCAAGGGACCTGATTGGCGGCCTGACGGTGGTGTACGGCGGAGGAAATCTCTCGGGGATGGCCCTTCGGTGGAAGTCGCAGATTAATGAGAACGGCAAGTCCTGGGCCTTTGCCGAGTTGTTGCCTGAGCTCCTGCACAATTCCGTGGAGAGTTTCCCCGGTGGCACGGAGATTAGACAGCGCACCACCGTTCTTCTATTGAAACCCTACCAACCAACCCCAGAGCTGGAAAGCAGATACGCCGTGTTAGGCGAAACTTTGGACCGCTCTGGAATCGAGCACCGCGTCTTCACCGGGTCGCCGGGCGGCCACCTGGCCCAGTCATTGTCGATGATTGTGCTGGGCGATCACATCAGTTACTACATGGGGTTGTTGAACGGGATCAACCCGTCCGAGACGCCCAGCATCGATCTTTTCAAGGACCAGTTGTCCGATTCCAACCCCGGTTAGTTCCCGGTTGCGTCCGTTACTTGTAACTAGGCGTGTTGACATCGTCCGCGCCGTCGGTCAAAATCCCATTTAATCCCCAGTTCTGGTTCAAAAGGAGTTAGACCTATGTTAAAGGTAGGACATGTTGTCGTCCGGCCAGGTAGAAAGGCTGGCATGGAACCTGTGGAGATTCCGGTACCCGAGGAACTGGAAACGGTCCCTGGCATCCCCATGGTCAGTAAAGACATCGATTTCTACAGCAGGGAGTATCCCTTGCTTCGCCAGCAGGTAGAGCACGGCGCCGACACCGAATGGGCCCCCAGCGTCGGCACCCCGGCTATGCAGAAATACCACCACGAACATCAAGCCGTGATGGAAGAGTTCTACCCCAGCATGAACCGGACAGGCGACCTGCAGCCCACCGGTACCTCCTCGGGCCAAGATGTAACCCAGTTGATTCGTGACAAAGCCGTCGAGATGGGGTACTTGGACGTCGGATTCACCGATCACGACGTACGTTTCATCTACCAGGACCGGAAAGACCACGTTAAGTATCCCAACGCCGTCTGCCTGGCTCTTGAACAAGACTTCGAAGAGACTCAGACCGCTCCCAGCATGGCTGCTGAGCACGGCCACTACGGGACTTACGAGGTCCAAGCGCCTATGGGACTGCGAATGGTCGACTACATCCTTTCCTTGGGATACCACGCACAATTACACGGCCCCAGCAACCATAGCGCGGCCACGATTCCCATGTTCGTAGCCGCTGGGATGGGCCAGTTGGGCGCCAATGGCCAACTGCTCACTCCCCATGCCGGCGCCCGGTGCCGCCTACAGATCATCACCACCGACGCCCCGGTGTCCTTCGACGAGCCCGTCGATTACGGCCTGCACGCCTTCTGTCAGGTCTGCCAGGTCTGCGTCAACCGCTGTCCGGGCCGAGCCCTGATGCGCGAGAAGATCTGGTGGCGGGGTGTTGAGAAGAACAAGCTGATCTACAAGCGCTGCCGCCCCGTCATGTCCCGGTACGAAGGCTGCGCCATCTGCATGAAGGTCTGCCCTATCAACAAGTACGGGGCCAAGGCTGTCATGGAGCATTACATCGAGACCGGCCAGGTGCTGGGCAAAGGCACCCACGACCTGGAGGGTTACACGCTGCACGACGAGAGCACCGGCAAGTACGCCACCGGGTATTTCGGTCCGGGTGAACTGCCTACCTTCGACGCCGACTTCTTCAAGATCCCCAGCGGGACCAGGGAGAACGCCGCTCTTGAGGAGCTCCTAGAGCACATCGAGAGTAAGAACGATGGGCTGGACAAGGAGAAGGACGACGAAGTGTTGTTCAATTTCCGTAACCGGCTGCGCGTTATTCTCCACGGCGAGGTTAGCGACAGCACGATGTTCTAGGCCCACCGGCCAAAGATCATAGGGCGAACCATGGGGAGCAGGATTATTTCTTGCTCCCCTTTTATTTTGGCCTGGTAGCAGCGGCAGGGAAGCCTTCTGGCTCTGGACATCCTCAGGGAGTGGATTGTATCGTTTCTTCCAACGGTTGGAATCGAATCGAATGGAGTTGGTGATGGCTGTAGATTGGACCGCCCAGGGGGACTTATTCGAAGGTTGTAACTGTAACCTGCTTTGCCCATGCCACGTGTCTTTCCGGCAGCCGCCAACCATGGGGTACTGCGACACCATCTGGGCGGTGTCCTTCGAGCAAGGCAGCTACGGCGGCGTCGATCTGGCGGGACTGAACGCGGCCATCTCCTTGCATTGCCCGGGGACAATGGCGGACGGCGGTTGGACGACCGTTCTGTACGTGGATGACCGGTCCACTCCGGAGCAGGATGAAGCGCTGCGGGCGATCTTCTCAGGGGACGACGGCGGCCCGTGGGGAGTGATGTCCCAGTTCTACACCGACGGCAAATATGCGGAGATCAAAAGAATCCCTTTGGAGATGACCATCGACGGTCGAACCAGGACCATCGCCGCCCCCGACCGGCTATTCCTGGAGATGCAGACGCTCCGAGGCGGCGAGGACCGCCAGGGATTGGTTACCATCCAAAATCTAAGAAACGTCATCCACGGAAACGAACACGTACTAGGTCTTTCCAACTTAAACGTAAAGGATGAGACGATGACCTGGGAATACCAAGGCAAACACGGCCTCTACAGCAAGTTCGATTGGTCGGGCGATTAGCCGTCGGAGACCCGGTCCAGGTGGACCTGACCTTCTTTCATCACAAACCGAATCCGGTCTTTGTCCTGCAAGATGGTGATGTCGGCCAAAGGATCCCCGTCGACGACAACTAGATCGGCGAACTTGCCGCGCTCCACCGTTCCGATCGAGTCTTCCAAGCCCAGGCACCCGGCAGCCCAGCCCGTTGCTGCAACAAGGGCCTGCGTCGGAGTCATCCCGGCCTCGACCAGCAGCTCAACCTCCTTGGCGTTGTTGCCGTGCTCCCATCCTCCGGCATCGGTCCCGGCGACCACTCTCACCCCGGCCGACAAAGCTTGTTGGACCGTTTCTATGTGCTGCTGCCGGAAACCCTTGGCCTCCGTTTGGGCATGGGGATTGCCCTGGGTGGCGTGAAAAGTAAACACGGTGAAGGTGGGAACTAGGTAGGCGCCGTTGTCGGCCATCATCTTCAAAAGATCGGGCTCCGCCCCCAGCAAGCAGCCATGCTCGATTGAATCCACTCCGGCCTCGATGGCGGTGCGCAGTCCCGGACCGCCCAACGCATGACAGGCCACCGGCTTGCCGTGGATGTGGGCTTCGTCCACCAACGCCCGGACTTCCTCCGGGTTGTAGGAGCGGGTCGTGCCGCTCTGGGTCTCCCGTCCGAAGCCAGTGTTGAAGAACTTGATGACGTCCGCTCCGGCCCGCACCACCTCCCGCACCATGGCGCGAATGTCGTCAGGACCGTCGGCGATGCCTCGGGGCAGATTGGGGTCGGGCGATATGGGTTGGTGGTGTCCTGAGGGACTGGAGCGGTCCTGGGTGCCCTGGGTTGGCGAAAGAGGACTGGTGGCCAATTGCAACCGCGGCCCCGGAATCAGGCCCTGTTCCAACGCCTGCTTGTAGCCAACATCCAGCCAGCCACAGTCGCGGATGGCCGTATAGCCCGTGAGCAGGGTCTCTTCCATGACCTTGGCCACTCTCAGGACCCGGGCGCTTCTCGGTTCAGCCAATCCCCAGCGGCCCAACAAGTTGTAGCCGAAGGACGTCAGGTGGTCGTGGCAGTCGATCAGGCCGGGGAGTAGCGTGTGGCCGGTTATGTCAACAATCTGGCAGTCGGGCGGCAAACCCACCGCCGCGCTCGGACCGACCGCCTTGATACGGCCGTCATCGTTGACCAGTACCGTCGCGCTCGGCAAAGGCGCCCCGCCAGTCCCATCGATAAGGGTCCCGCCTCTGAGGGCTAACATTAGCCTGCCGCCCGCAGGGCCCTAGAGGCCTTGCCAGAAGCGTCGGCCATTCTCTCGGACGATCTTGCCGAAGCCCGGCTTGGCCAGGTGAACGGCGGCCACTGGGATACCCTCTCGCTCGAGCCGGTCCATCATCTCGCGGCGGGTGATCCGTGTCTGGACAGGGTCGATATCGGCGCGGGATACCCAATCGATATTCTCGATCTGGGCGGTGTTGTGCAGCACGTCACCAAGCACCAGACCGTTCTCGCCCTGAGAGGAAATCATCAGACTCATGTGTCCGGGGGTGTGGCCCGGCGTGGCCAGGGTCGTGATCTCGCTTGTTATCTGCTGGCCGTCCTCCATCAGGTTCAGCACGCCCAGGTCCTCCAGCGGCCAGACGCACTCCGGGGCGTTGGGGAACCGATCTTGAATCAGGGCCGGGTCGTGGCAAGCCTCCCAGTCTCGGGCGCTCACATAGTATTGGGCGTTGGTGAAGGTGGGGGCGTACTTTCCGTCCGTGGTTGTCAGGTTCCAACCGATATGGTCCCGGTGGGCGTGGGTCATGACCACCATGTCCACGTCCTCAGCCCGCATGCCATGGGTCTTGAAGTCGTCCAGCAGCTCCCCCCAGGGCGTCTCGGCCGACTGCTTGGGCCCCAGACCCGTGTCGACGACGATGGTATGCCCGTCCGACTTGATCAAGTAGCACGCCAGGTTGAAGCTAACTCCGCCGTCGGCGCTCAGATGGTCTTCCTGCCCCTTCCAGTCCTCTTTGGCGATGTCAGGGAAGAAATTACAGAGGTCGAACGCTAAGACCCCGTCCGACAAAGAGGTGATCTCCACGTTACCGATGGTCAGCTTATCGTTTGGCAATTTCATACTCCCTGATCAGCGAATGAATGACTCAGCACGTTCGGCAGATTATAAGCGTGGGCAAGCGGGGTGGCAATCGGGTTGGAACAATAGATTCGCCATTAACTGTCACCCTGAGTTTGCAAAGAGATTCTTTTTCATTGGAGAAATTACTGGATCCGTCATCCTGAGTGGAGCGAAGGGTCTACCAAAATTTGGACAATCAGCCAATGTGCTGGGCCAATTACCGGATCCGACCATGTGACCCGTTAGATTCTTCGCCGCTCCGGCTGGCTCAGAATGACATCGAGAGATGTTTGGTTTGAACGTGGAAATCTTATGGACACGCCCTTCTGCGGCCCCTATCCCCGGTGGTCCGCCACCACCCTACCTTCCTTCAGCACCATCTCCAGCTTCCGCACATTCTCGATATCCGCCAACGGGTTGCCGCCAACAACTATCAAGTCCGCCAGTTTGCCTGTCTCTACCGTCCCCAGCTCCGGCCCCACGCCGCACATCTCGGCGGCGTTCTTCGTAGCAGCCGTTAGTGCCTGCCAAGGCGTGGCGCCGCACTTGACCCAGAGGCCCAGTTCCAGCAGCGCGGAGTCGCGCATTGGCGAGATATCAGAGCCCAGGGCCATCTTGACCCCGGCGGACAGTGCTTTTTGGAAGGAATTGCGGTGTTCCTCGGCCGCCTCGTCGGCCCTCACCACCAGGTCGGGCGCAAGCTGCTTTTGGGCCGCCCAGGCTCTTTCGTGCTCGGTGGTGGCCAGGTTGGGGGAGAGCTGGCTGATGCTCAGGGTGGGCACGTACCAGGTGCCGCTGCTGACGAAATCCGTGATGCAGTCCTCGTCGGTGATGTAGGCATGCTCGACGCTGTGGGCGCCCAGCTTGATGGCCATCTTCACGGCCTCAGGGTTGGTGGCGTGGGCCATGACCGGGAAGTTACGCTGGCGGCAAAGTGCGAAGGCGGTCGCTATCTCCTCGGGCAGCAAGAACGACTCGGTGTGCCGGTCCCACCGGGGACCCATGATGCCGCCCGAGAGGTTCAGCTTGATGTGGTCGACATCGTGCTTCATCTGGTCGCGGATGGCCTCGGCGTATCCGTAAGGTCCGTCGCACTCCCTGGCGTGTCCTGAGGTGAGGAAGTGGCCGCCGGTGGTGGTCAAGAAGTGGCCGCAGGCAAAGACCCGAGGCCCCGCCGGTCCCGGCCCCGCGAAGGCCCGGCGCCAAGCCACGTCCATCCAATTGCTGGCCCCGCCGCTGCGCACCGCGGTGACTCCAGCCTCGGTCATGCCGGTCATCAAATTTTGGCCGAAGTCGGCGGTGATCTGCGCAACCGTGGTACCCGCGGGCACCGGGTGCTGGGGGTGGATATGCACGTCCCACAGGCCTGGCAGTAGGTATGAGCCCTCCAGGTCGATCACCCGGTCACCGGACGCGCTGGCCGGCGGGCCACCGTCCCGGACTTCCATAATGCGCCCGTCTTCGATGACGACGGTGGCCTGGGCCTTGGGGTCGGGGTTCACGCAGTCGATGACATTGCAGTTGGTTAGTATCAGGCGCAAATCGGGCACTCCTGGCGGTCTAGTTACCTGGCGGTCTTTTTAAAAGTGATGCATCGGGCCGGGTCGGACTCGGCCAGCACTGGGGCCGGATGCCCTGTGTGAATGTATTCGGCGATCAGTTTCCCAGTCATCGGGCCGCGTCCGAACCCGGAAGACGCCAGGCCGGTGGCGATAAATAGGTTCTCGAATCCGGGGACTTTGCCGATGATAGGCTTCCCGTCATTTGAGAAGGGCATGATCCCAGCCCAGGTGCGGCTGATGGGCAGCCTGCTCACCAAGGGTATAACCTCCGACGCCTGGCCCCGGTTGACCTCGATGCCGCCCAGGTCGGGAGTGTAGTCGTACCCCACCATCTGCCGGTCTCCGCCGAAGATGATCTCGCCGTTCCGGGTCTGGCCGCCGTAGAGGTGCCGGGTTACGCGGGTGTCACCGTGGTGGGTGATCTCCGGAGGGTAGTTTTCGTTCTCAGCCTCGGAACTCCAGTCGAAGGGCGATTCCATGGAACCGATCAGGTGGAAGATGCTGGGCGGGACCGGTTCGGTGGCCCACATCTGGCCTTTGATGGGGGTGACGGGTATGTCGATGCCAAGCATGTCGCCCACCGGACCGGACCAGGCCCCAACCGCTAAGGCCAAAGTTGCGGCCCTGAATTCACCCTGGCTGGACCGGACCTGCCATGAGCCGTCCTGCTGCTGTGTCAGGGCCTGGACGTCGTGGCCCGTCTTGATGTCGGCGCCCAGTGCCGCGGCGGCTTTTCGGAAGGCCTCAGTGGCTTTAGTTGGGTTGGCGCGGCCGCGCCTGGGGAGAAACATGAACCCGGCCAATGAGTCCGAGGCCTCGGGCTCCATGGCACGCGTTTCTCGAGCGGTCAGAAATTCCGCGTGATAGCCCTCGGACCGCAGTCGCAGCACGCGGTCCCGCGTGAAATCCGCCTGCTCTGCAGTGTGGATGGCCTGCAAGCTGCCCGGGGCGTGGAACTCGATGTCGTATCCCATGTCCAGTTGGAGGGTCTTGAAAATTTCGAAGCTGCCCGCGGTCAGGTGAGCTTGTAGGTCGGGGTTGTTGCCCCAGCCCAGGCCGCCCAGCCCCCCGGCGTTGACGCCCGAGGCTTCTCCGGCGATCTCCCTCCGTTCCAACAACGTGACCCGTTTGCCTAGCTGCGCCAGGTGAAACGCGGTTGCCACGCCGCAGATGCCGCCGCCGATCACCAGGGCATCGGATTCATTGGAGTTGGACAAGGGTATTTCAGACCTCTGCAGATGAACGTTAGGCAATGATAGGCGCGGGCCTGAAAGTGGTCAATATGCGGGTGAATAGATACAATCTATCCCCGACTGCGGAAGGATGCAATGACGAAAAAGGGGCTGCCTAGATTGGCAGCCCCTTTCAAAATCCAAAACTTGTTTGAACCCTATGTCGATGGCGCCGGGGTCAGGTCGCTTAGGTCTTTGACTTCTATATTGGAGACCAGGACTGTCAGGTCGTCCAGGCGGCGGACTTCAAATTCCATGAAATCATCGTCAACGACCATGTACTTGGAGACCACTTCCCAGATCTCTTTCTTCATCTCTTCCAACTTCTCCGGTGCCAGTTCCAGACGGTCCTGTATAAGAACCAACTTGAGCCGCTGTTTCGCGGTGTCCTTGGAGAGCATCTCTGTGGCGTTGTCCAATTCCTTGCCGCTGATATTGAAGAGCCAACGTAGTAGTTCACGCATGAGAGTAGGCCCTCCCGCTCATGCCGACCATCCCTTTGAACTTCGAGAACAGGCCGGTCTTGGTCTGCATGTCCATCAATGGGACTTCCTCTCCGTCCACCCTGGCGGCAATCCTTAAGAACGCTCCGCCGGCGGATGATTTGGGGTTATGGACCACCGGGATTCCCCGGTTGGCGGCCACCACGGTATGCTCATCGGCTGGGACCAGTCCGATGACTTCCACGGCCAACAGACTCTCTACGTCCTTCTGGTCCATCATGTCGCCGCGCTTAACCATCTCCGCCGCGATGCGGTTGATGATGAGCTTGGGCCGGTGCAGTCCGGAAGACTCCAGCAGGCCGATGACCCGGTCGGCGTCGCGGATGGCCGAGACTTCCGGAGTGGTCACGATGATCGCCTCTTGAGCGGCGGCGGTGGCGTTCTTGAAGCCCTGTTCGATACCCGCCGGGCAATCGATGAGCACGTAATCGAACTCTTTCTCTAGTTCGGCGCACATCTCCCGCAACTGTTCCGGATCGATGCTGCTCTTGTCCCGGGTCTGGGCCGCGGGTATCAGATACAACTCGTAGTCGTGCTTGTCGCTGATCATGGCCTGGTTAAGCTTGCAGGTCCCTTCTATGACATTCACCAGGTCGTAGACGATGCGGTTCTCCAGACCCATGATGACGTCCAGGTTGCGGAGGCCGATGTCGGTGTCGACCACCACCACCCTGTGGCCGCGCATGGCCAGGCCGGTGCCGATGTTGGCGGTAGCGGTGGTCTTGCCCACCCCGCCTTTGCCCGACGTTAT